>Ga0210393_10000035_pt1 | contig 187490 bp, 151 predicted proteins | sample IncBWC27OmetaG_FD_160068 | JGI IMG/M metagenome (GOLD analysis project Ga0210393, IMG submission 160068) | Forest soil microbial communities from Barre Woods Harvard Forest LTER site, Petersham, Massachusetts, United States - Inc-BW-C-27-O ... | reverse complement strand
GATCTATCAGGCTCTCGATGGCCGCGTCTCGCTCTACTACCGCGATACCCGGCTCGAGCATTCCAACCTCGCGGGGCGTGACATTTCTACGTTGCCATTAGGGTGACATTTTTACGTTGCTATAACAATCTCCGTGTAGTATAAGCCGGGTTCACAGCGCGGGATCGTACGCCGCCATGCTTCCGAAATAGGCGACGTAGATTCGGTGCGTGGCGGGGTCCACTACTAGCGAGTGGCCGACCAAGTGCGTCGAGGCATTTTCGAGGACGCGATAGCGATCGGGGGAATCCTGCTGGATGACGGTCATGGTGCCGATGCTGTTGGCGGTGTAGACGCGTTTTAGTTCCGGATCGTAGCCGGCGCCGTCGCATCCCGCGCCAATTGGAAGAGTCGCAACGATATTGCCCGTTTCCGTGTCCATCACGATCAGCTTTTTGCTCGTCGTGGCGCTGAAGAGGCGATGGTTTGCGGCGTCGAGCGCTAGGCCGGTCGGACCTTCCCCGGGATCGAGTTTGTAGCGCTTGACCACGGATTGCTTTGCGGGATCGATCACGACAAGTTCGCTCGTGTCTTCGAGATTCTGGTAGATCAGGCCCGTCCGTGGATCGGCCTGGGGATATTCGGGCTCGCCTCCGAGCGGAATCGTGGCGACGACCTTGCGCGCGGCGGGATCGATCAACATGCCCGTCTTGCCGTTGTGATTGCCGACGTAGACCAGGTGCGCCTCTTCGTCGTAGATGATTGCGTCGGGATCCTCGCCGGCTGGAATCTTTTGTAAGAGCTTGTTGGTGTTCAAATCGAAGACGCCGACCACGTTGTCTCCGCTGGAAGAGGCAAAGCCCACGCCGAGTTCCTTTACCACGGCGATCCCGTGAACTCGCGTCAAGCCTTCGACCTTGGCGACTGTCTCGTTCGTGGCGGTGTCCACCACGCCGACTATGCCCCGGCTTGCATAGCCCGCGTAAAGCCGCGACCCGCTGATCGTCATGTAGTCGATGAATGGCCGCCCCACTCTAAAATTCACGGGAATGGTGATGACGCCCGCGGGCTTCATCGTTTTCGCGGCCGGGCGCAAGGATTGGTAGATATTGAGCGCGACGATCGCCAGGACAATCAGCAAAACGATCCCGCCTGCCACTCTGAGGCCGATCCTGAACAATGTTTTCACGGGTGCTCCTGTCGCGCGGCGTTTTCGTTGGCCGCACAGTTCAATGAATGAAGGACGGATTAGGGATGACCCGACTACTGCTACGCATGGTATCGCTTTTTATTTCACGGAGGGCTGAACAGGTGTGTGCCTAGGGACGTGGAGTCTGGCAGCGGGGAATTTCGGGAGGGCATCTCCTGCCGGCTACTGAGCACTTTCGATCGAGCGAAGATGGATCGTGTGGGTCTTGGCATCCAAAACGCCGGTCAGTTTCGCTCTCTTTCCTTCGAAGGGCAGAGCGGCCCGGGCGTCGTCAATTTCGTAGTTCGTCTTGGTGGCGTCGTCGTACAGGGCGAAATGATCGCAGTTCGGGACATCGCAATCCCAGGCCAGCGTCTTGTATTCCCATTCCACGGTGCCGGTAAATGTTTGCGCTTTGGCTTCTTGCTTTGAGTGCTTCTTGTCCGCTGCAGATTGGGCTGCCGCGAAGCTCGTCAACAGTAATACGGGGATTGCGATCATTTTCATCGACCACATTTTGATACTCCGTGCACAAAAACTCAAACGACTTTCACTTGACCTGCTGATGCCAGTATCTCTCGATTTCCTCGAGCGTGCGACCCTTGGTTTCCGGGACGTAGTAGTAGGAGAACACCCAGGACGCGACAGAGAAGATCGCGTACAGCAGGAAGGTCCGGCTCGCTCCGATCCGTTGCAACAGAGTCAGAAAGGTGAGCGCCACCACCAGGTTGGAGCCCCAGTTGAAAGTAGCCGCGAGGCCCTCGGAGGAGCTGCGGATTTTCAGTGGATAGATTTCGGCAATGAGCAGCCAAAAGATCGGGCCGAGGCTGATCGCGAAGGACGCAACGTACGTCATCATGCTGACGACCGCGATCCAGGCCAGCTCGCCGGATTGTGCGCGGGCGTGGAAAGAAAAGCTCAGGACGGCCAGCGTGACCGCCATCCCCGCGATGCCAACCAGCAACAAAGGTTTGCGGCCGATGCGATCGATCAGCCGCATCGAAACGATGGTCATCAGCACGTTCACGACGCCGATGCCCGCCGTGGCCAGGATCGCTCCGGAGGCGGAGGAGATTCCGGCGGTTTGCAAAATAATCGGCGCGTAATAGATGACCGTGTTGATCCCGGTGATCTGCTGGAAAATCGCGAGGCCGATGCCGGCGATCAGAGCGGGGCGGAGCGAGGGAGCGAGCAGATCTGTGATCGAGCTGTGCTCCTTCGTGCCGCGGATCGTCTCTTCCACTTCCAATATTTCCGCGCTTACATCGGATGTGCCTCGAATACGCATGAGGACGTCGCGCGCGCGGTCGAGCTGGCCCTTCATCGCCAGCCAGCGCGGGCTCTCGGGCAGATAAATCATTCCGAGCGCGAAGATTGCCGCCGGAACGACGGCCAGGCCGAACATCCAGCGCCAGCCTTCGATTTTCGCGAAGGCGAAATCCACGACGTATGCGAGCAGAATCCCAACCGTGACGGCCAGCTGAAACAGAGAGACCTGCCAGCCTCGAGCATGCGCGGGAGAAACTTCGGAAATGTAAACGGGAACGGTGCCGGAGGAGAGACCGATTCCGATGCCAACGATGATCCGGCCAATGATGAGCATCGCCGCGGAAGAGGCGATCGCGCAGAGAATCGCGCCCGCTGCGAAGATGATCGCGGTGGCGATCAGCAACCTTCGCCTGCCGAAGACGTCCGCAAGGCGGCCACCGGCCAGCGCGCCCGCAGCGGCGCCGGCCAGGACGCCGCTGACGATCACCTCCAGCGCGAACGTGGACAGCGTGAAATCGTTTTTGAAGAAGAGTTCGGCGCCGGAAATTACGCCCGTGTCATAGCCGAAAAGCAGGCCGCCGAGCGCGGCGAATGCCGCGGCGACGTAAACGAAGCGTGACTGATGAACATGCGGCTGCGTGGCTGCCACTTGAGGGAACTTTGCGTTCCGCTACGGCTTGCTTGGGCTCACCAGCGCGCGCCAAACCACGATCGCGGTTGCGCCCACGAGTATGATGATCACAACTTTCTTGAAATGGCTTCTTCCTGCTGCGGTGGGCGGCCCGCCTTGGGCTTCCGCGTCGGTGAGCGTGTCGGGTTCAACTTCCAGGCGGTAGGATTTTCCTTCTTCGATCGTGTCCGTTTGACTGCCCATCGAAACTTTCAGCTCGCCTTTCGCGCTGGTCACTTCGATCTGCGTGGCATTGAGCAGGGTCATCTGAGCGACGGCCGGCTCGGCGCCGAACGGCTGAATCGTAAGCCCGTCCGCCATCACCTGAAACGTTTGGCCGCTGCCTGCGGAAGCGGCGATGGTTCCGCTAGTCAGCGTCGCCGCAAACCCATTGGCGATTCCGTGGACCACCACACCCGAATTGGAATTCAAAAATATTCGGGGCCCGCCCAGCCGGGCCGTCAGAGTATTCGTTCCACCGGTTGTCAGAGCATCGCCGTCATAGACTGTTGTTCCCTCGGAGGAAGTGTCAACGGCGCCCTTGTCGCGAGTCGCCTGCACGATCGAGCCGATCGGCGCGGATCGAGGGCCCGTTGCGGGCGCTGCAGGAGTGGCGCGAAGCGCGGCAAACATCAACGCGAGAACGACGGCCGATCTGCAAGCGGTTCTCATGCGAATCCCCCAAGGGTGAAAGTCGGTGAGTGCGCGAAATCTTCCGGAACGAGTGTGCTAGGTGTGGAAGAGGAACTGGAGCTGCGCGCGCTGCGAGAGTCGCGGGCCGAGCGCTGTGGCGAACATAGACCCGAGAATTCGGCGCTTTTCGAAAATTCGACCCTCATGCCAACGACGGGGCATCGGCAGGGCGAATCAAGGCGCCGGCGAGTGTGATTCACGCCCAAACTTTCTAACACAACCGTTGGGAGAAGCAAGGCGAGCTGTGGAAAACTCAAGAGGTGCGAGGATCGGCGCTGCGGGCGTCAGCGTGTGGTCAGGTAATTCCAACTGCTCCCATGACTTATCCTCTTGAACTGGCGCAAGAATAGGTGTCTGCTATCCTCTGGCCGGTTCGAATCGGTACACCGGGCTCGGCCAGCTTGCTCGCTGCATTTGCTCATAAAATATTTTTAAACCATGAGTGCACCCGCCACACCGCAGTCGGACGACGAGCGATTTCGCTCGATCGTCCATAGCGTGAAGGACTACGCCATTTTCATGCTCGATCCGAGGGGTTTCGTCTCGACCTGGACGGGAGAAGCGGAACGAATGAAAGGCTACAAACCGGACGAGATCATCGGAAAGCACTTTGGGCAATTTTACACGCAAGGGGATAGGGCCTCCGGCAAGCCCGAAAGGGAATTAAACATCGCCGCCGCCCAAGGACACTGCGAGGAAGAGGGTTGGAGAGTCCGTAAGGACGGCTCCCAATTCTGGGCCAGCGTCGTGATCTCGGCCATCCGCGACCCGAGCGCGCAACTCGTGGGATTCGCAAAGGTCACGCGCGATCTGACCGAGCGCAAGAGGGCGGAAGAAGCTTTGCGCCGGAGCGAGGCGCAATTCCGCGCGCTATTTGAGTTTTCGCCCGATGCGATCGTTGCGAGCGACTCGGAGGGGCGAATCACGGAGAGCAAACGAAAGAGGGCACGCGAATCAAGCTCCCGTTGACTCACGAAGAAATCGCGGAATTCATCGGCACGACGCGCGAGACGGTTACGCGCACGTTAAGCGAATTCAAGGAAAAGCATCTGGTGGCCATTCAGGGTTCGACGCTGATGATTCCGAATCGCGCTGCGCTCGAGCACTACGCCGGGGCCTAGCTCTGCCCGGCACCGACTATGCCTCGGCTTTTTTTCGGAACTTCAACTCGGCGAGCCATTTCCTGGCAGCTTCGACGTCATCCTCGCCGAGTTCGTGGCCTCCGCGATGCCAGAAGAGCGTCACGTCGGCGCCACCGCTCTTGAAAACTTCAGCGAGTTCTTGAGGCTGGCTTCGGGGAACAATCGGGTCGCGATCGGCGGCGCCAATGAAGACGGGGAGATTTCTAAAATCCGGGATAGAGTCGGGGGTAAATGGCATCATGACACGAAAGAGCACCACTGACGCTAAGTAGCCGGGCCGGAGCAGCATCAGACTTGCCGCAATGTTGGCTCCGTTGGAATAGCCGACGGCGATCAATTTCTCGGTGCGGAAATCGTAACGTTCGGAAGCCGCTTTGATAAATCGCGCCAGTTCCTCGGTGCGAAACTTCAGATCCTCGATATCGAACACGCCTTCGCTGATGCGGCGAAAGAAGCGCGGCATGCCGTTCTCCAACACTTTGCCGCGCACCCCGAGCCGAGCAGCTCCGGGCCACAGTTCATCTCCCAGAGACAAGAGGTCATTCTCATCGCCTCCTGTGCCGTGGAGCAGCAGGAGCGTCACCGGTTGAGACTCGTCTGTCTTTGCCGGGATGAACTTGTGGATGAAACCCAAATCGTCAGCGGGCGGCATCGGCTTGGCCTCCGGGCTGTTGCGGCAAGCGGATCGCGGGAAGTATTCGTTGCAGCTCGCTGCGTTCGCTCTCAAGCCAGGACGGAAGGACGAGCGACGAGCCGATTTGGTCAGTGGGCTCGTCCACCGCGAAGCCCGGTGGATCGGTCGCGATCTCGAACAGGACGCCACCCGGCTCCCAAAAATAAATCGAGTGAAAATAGGTCCTGTCGATGATCGGCGTCACGTTGTATTGCAAATCTCGGATGATCTCCCGCCACTTCCCCTGCTGCTCATTCGTGGGCGTGCGCCACGCGACGTGGTGCACCGTACCGACTGCCACCCGGCCAGGACGGCCCTCGGGCGCGCAGACCAGATCGACCATCGTCCCAGCGGCTCCGTCGCTCGCGGCATAGCGAAAGCGCGCCCCGTGCTCCTGAATTCGTTTGAACCCAAGAGTACTGGTAAGCAGAGACGCGGTGCGTTCGTACCCGTTTTCGGAGAGGGTCACGTGATGGAAGCCTCGGATCGCGAAGTCCAGCGGCACAGTTCCGTGATTCCAGGCGCGATCGGGGTTTGCGCGGGGCGTTGCGATCAATTCGAGCTGGAGCCCGTCCGGATCGGTGAAGAACAACATTTCCTCGTCAAACTCCGATCTCGTCTGCTGGACTGAGGCGCCGTGTTTGGTCAGGCGATCTTTCCAATATCCGAGAGACTTTTCAGGTGCTGCAAAAGAAGTCACCGTGAGCTGGCCGGTGCCGATGCGGCCGCGCATCGCGCCGGGCCAGGGAAAGAACGTCATAATCGTTCCCGGGTGTCCCTGTCCATCCCCGTAATAAAGGTGGTAGGTCGTTGGGTCATCGTAGTTCACGGTCAGCTTTACCAGCCGCAATCCAAGTAGGCCGGCGTAGAAGTCGATGTTCGGCTGAGGGTCGCCCGCAATTGCGGTCACGTGGTGTAATCCAAGAATGTCTGGCATGCGGCCTCCTCCATAGTGCAATCGGCTCCGGCCCGAACCAGCCAACCGGCCAGCGACCATAGTTCGGCATGTCCGCGATCAAGTCAAATATGGTCCGGCGCTCGCCCCGCGGCGCGATGCGCCATTCCGGATTTTGGGCAGAGTGATAGTGAGAAGTCATTCGATTCCGTAATGTTTTTCTTGTCAAGACTCCCGCAAAGTGTTGGAGTTTGTTGACGCTGCATTCTCGGACGACGCAAGAGGGATGGACTCCGAGCGGCGGTCGCCAACGGAGCGAAAAGCAAAGGAGCACGAAAATGGCAACACCCGCGACACCCCAGGCCTCGGAACCGCTGACAAAGCGGAAGGCGTGGAAGGCGCTGCAAGGCCACTACGAGAACGTTCGCGGTTTACATCTGCGGAAGCTTTTCGCGGATGACCCAAAGCGCGGCGAGCGAATGACTGCGGAAGCTGCCGGGCTGTTCCTCGATTATTCGAAAAACCGCATCACCGATGAAACCATCAAGCTCCTCCTCGATCTGGCCGAGGAATCCGGTCTGAAGTCTCGAATCGACGCCATGTTTCGTGGCGAGAAAATCAACACGACCGAGAATCGAGCGGTCCTGCATGTGGCTCTGCGCGCGCCGAAAGATGCATCTATCGTCGTTGACGGAGAGAATGTCGTGCCACAAGTGCACGCAGTGCTCGACAAGATGGCGCAATTCTCAAATCGCCTCCGCAGCGGGGAATGGAAAGGACACACGGGAAAGCGCATCCGCAACGTCATCAACATCGGTATTGGCGGCTCAGATTTGGGTCCGGTCATGGCTTACGAGGCGCTCAAACATTACAGCGAGCGCTCCATGATGTTCCGCTTCGTTTCCAACGTGGACGGCACCGATTTCGCCGAAGCGGTCCAGGATCTCGACCCGTCGGAAACTCTTTTCGTCGTTTCGTCGAAAACCTTTACGACGCTCGAAACCATGACCAACGCCCACACGGCTCGCGACTGGTCTTTGAAGGGCCTGGGCGGCGACGAAAAATCGGTGGCCAAACACTTTGTCGCCGTTTCGACGAATGCGGCGGAAGTGGCCAAGTTCGGCATCGATACGGCCAACATGTTTGGGTTCTGGGATTGGGTCGGCGGGCGCTACTCGATGGATTCGGCGATCGGCCTTTCGACGATGCTCGCGATCGGTCCGGAAAATTTTCGCGCGATGCTCGCCGGCTTCCACGAGATGGACGAGCACTTCCGCACTGCACCGTTCGACCGCAACTTGCCGGTGCTTATGGGTGTGACCGCGCTCTGGTACAACGATTTTTTCGGCGCGCAGACGGTCGCCGTGCTGCCGTACGAACAATATTTGAAGCGATTCCCCGCGTATCTTCAGCAATTGACGATGGAGAGCAACGGAAAGCACGTCACGCTGAGCGGCGCGGAAGTCGACTACGCAACCGGCGCCGTCTATTGGGGCGAGCCGGGAACCAATGGCCAACACTCCTTCTACCAACTGATCCATCAGGGCACCCGGCTCATTCCCTGCGACTTCATCGCGTTTGGCGAGACGCTGAATCCGCTGGGGCGGCACCATGACATGCTGCTGGCCAACGTCTTCGCTCAGACCGAGGCGCTGGCATTCGGGAAGACAGCGGAACAAGTGAAAGCCGAGGGCACTCCGGATTGGCTCGTGCCGCACCGCGTCTTCGAGGGCAATCGTCCGTCGAATACGATCCTCGCCGAACGCCTCACGCCGGAAACTCTCGGCAAGCTGGTCGCGCTTTACGAGCACATCGTCTTCACCCAGGGCACCATCTGGCAGATTAATTCATTCGATCAGTGGGGCGTGGAGCTTGGCAAAGTACTGGCCCAGCGCATCATCCCGGAACTCGAGAGCAAGACCGAGCCCGCACTCGGCCACGACAGTTCAACGAACAATCTGATCCGGCGCTATCGAAAGCTCAAAGAGAAATAAGCATGGCCCGCAGTTGTGACGGACGTCGACCCTTGTCACGGGAGAAGCTTCCTTCATGATCGAAGCGATAAAGAGCCTGTTCCTGATTCTCAGCGCGCTGTTTCCGATTGTCGATCCGCTCGGGGGAAGCCCGATTTTCCTCGTGATGACGCGGGACTACTCGCCGGCAACGCGGCGGGCGCTTTCCTGGCGGATTGCGATGAACAGTTTTTTTCTGCTGGTTGGATCGTACTTCATCGGGACGCACATCCTCACGTTCTTCGGGATTTCGCTGCCGGTGGTCCAGGTGGGCGGAGGATTGATCGTGATCTCGACCGGCTGGGCGCTGCTCAAACGCGGAAGCAGCGACGACCAAAAGGGCGCGAAGAAAAATCTTCAGCCGGAAGACCCGTTCCACAACGCGTTTTACCCGCTGACTCTGCCGCTCACCGTGGGGCCCGGGTCGATTTCCGTGGCCATCACGCTGGGTGCGAACGCCCCGCACCACCAGGGGTTCGATCCCCTGAGCATCGTGATTGCGATTGTCGGATCCCTGCTGCTCGCGGCCAGCATTTTTCTCTGCTACGCGTTTGCGGACCGCCTGGCGAGGATTTTCGGCCCAACCGGAATGACCGTGATCCTGCAGCTCACTTCGTTTCTGCTGGTGTGCATCGGAGTGCAAATCGCATGGAACGGCGTCAGCGCTCTCTTGGTCTCACTTCCCATGCACGCGCGATGAGCTTGGGCAGCCGTCCCCTAGTGACGCGACGCAGTTCCCCTTCGATTCGGCCGCGCTCCTTCGCGCGGGCCCCGCTCAGAAGGTGAACTTTGCCGCAATTTGCAGCTGCCGCGGGTTGAACATGGTCCGGGGCAGGCCGAAGCTGGCGTTGGGGGAAGCCGGGATGAATAAGCATGATGTATCGGGCCCAGCCGGCGGTGGCCCCGCCTTCGGGAAGCAAGCATTAGGCAACGGATCTAAGGTATCGGTTGTCGGGGTTCGAGCGAAACTCCCGATACCGGGGATCACCAAGCCGTTTGTAGAAGCTGGGCAGGCCATAGATGCGGCGCCGTGCTCGATGGCAATCGTCGCTGCGTCCTGGTAGCGGCCGGGGATGGTGGGCGTTGTGCCGCAAAAGACGGGCGAACCGTACACCGAAGTCACCTCATCGACGTTCGGCCGATTGAAGAGGTTGAACGCATCCACGCTTAATTCGAGCTGTCGATTTTCGGGGAACCTAAACTTGCGGGAAACCCGCAAATCCAAAGTCCGCAGCGCATCGCCGTAGTATGTGTTCCTGGGAATCATCGTGCTGCACTGGCTGACAGACGACGAACATTGAGGCGTAAGCGGCGCGCCACCCACGCGATCGGTCGCAACTCCAGCTATGTCTCCAAGCGTGTCGTTCCCGTAGAAGATTGTAAATGGCCGTCCCGTTTCCAGCGTTACGATGCCGCTGACGGCGAAATTCCTGTACCAACCCTTGTCTGGCGCCGTCAACGTAAAGTTGGTGACGAAGCGATGGCGCAGGTCTTGGTTGGAATTGGCGCGTTCGGCTTTGTAGTCGAACTGATTCACGGGCAGATTGATGAACGTCGTGAAGTTGCCGTTATCAATCGTATGCGAGTACGTATAGTTGGCGGTCATGTTAAAATACTTGCCAACCCTCTCCAATCCAGTAACCGACAGGCCGTGATAGACCGCATTGGCTACGTCGTTGTTATAGTCCATCAGTCCAGCGCTCAGAGTTTGTAGGCCGGAGCCGGCCGCTCCCGCAAAAAATGGGCCGAGACCCGCTATTGCTCCTGAACCAAGTGTGGGCGTGCCGGTACATGCAGATGTCGACCCGTCGGCATTGACCAAGCCCGGAACCCATTCCGCGGGATTGCCGGGGATGAAGAAGGCGTGCAGTGGGTCGGTGGGCGGGGCCGATTTTGTGGTGCCTACGGGGCACGGAATGTTGATGTTATTCCCGCGAACGAGATGGTGGGCGGCGACGAAAAGATAGCTAAGGCTCAGTGCGAATCCGCCGCCGAATTGCCGGTCAATCTCCAAACTTCCCTGTTCCGCATACGGCAATTTGCTGTTGTGCTCCATCCCCCCAGAGCCCACGCCGCACGCGAAATTCAACGCGCAGGTTCCCGCCATCTCGATGTGTCCGCCATCAATGCCGTCGTAGCCTCCTGTTGCGATGATATTGGCTGCGATGCCCGCGGCCCCTTGCGAAGCGGGGAATCCAAAGAGCTGATAGCCTTGCCTCGCTTGCCCTTGGTTGGACTCTATGCCTGTTAGATTTTGCGGAAGTATGCCCGCGGCTTGGCATGCGGTGGCGATGGATGCAGGCGCATTGTTTCCGCACAGATATCCTGCAACGACCTTCTGCGTGTTCGGGACAAAGAAGAAGGTCATGTCGTAACGGTCATAAAAAAGGCCAAACCCAGCGCGAATAACCGTCTTACTGTCCGGCGAATAAGCCAGCCCGACTCTCGGCTGCCATCCACGGTAATCGTTGTTCACATACTGAGACAGGCCGGATTCGAAATCCCAGCGCAAGCCATAGTTGAAGGTCAATTTGGGGGTAACTCGCCAAGCGTCTTGTATAAACCAACCCCAGTAGCCGTGATTGATGATGTGGGTGTAGTTTCCAAAAAGCGACGGCGGGAACGCGTTGGCCCAAGTCGAAGTATTCAACGGGTTGCCGCCGGCCACTGTGACCAGTGGCGCGCAAGGAGTCGCCGAACAAGCCGTTGGACTCGTGGGGAGCGGTGTGCCCGCATACGTGAACACGACGCCGTTGTCACCCGTACTGCCGGGTGCGAAGCCCGTGCCAGCGACCGGACATCCTGTCGTCGCGGGGCTCCCAGCCGTGAGAACATCTGCGGGGATTGCCACCCCGTACTTTTGACCGTAAGCCCAGGCAAAATTGGCCAAGCAATCGATTGGATTCGGGCCAGCAGACGGCACGATCGCCCGCACCGGGGTAAATCCAGGGAATGTGTCCGAATCCCATATGTAGTTGCCGTCAAAGCCGAACTTAATCACATGGGTGCCTTTGATCCAGGACAGCGAGTCACCGAGCTGGAGGCGCCGCTCGTATTTTTGATCGTCCGTTCCGAAGTTGTGGCCCAGTTCAAGGTCATTCGTGATGCTGAAATCGGGCTGTCCCGTGGCACCCGGGAAGTTGTAATGCCGCTGGGCCCACTGGATGATGGCGCTGTTGATCAAGTTCGGTCTCAGTGTCGTGTCCAGCGTTCCAAACACCGATTGATCGCGGACGCGCAGATTGCGCCCGCCGCTTGGCACTCCGATGCCGCCGCCGTCGAGCGTCTGGCCGACGAGTTCGCCATCCGCGCGCGTGTCACCGATGTTGTACCGAATCCCCAAATGATTGTTTTCGTTGATCTGCTGGTCGAGCCTGGCGAAGCCGGTGTCTTCGTTGTCTGTCTTCAGGAATCCATTGAGGTAACTCGAATTCGTCGCGGTGCAGCCGCTTAGCCCCGTGGAGCAGCCCTCCGGCGCGAGTCCCAGTACCTTCTTGGTGTCGTCAATGAGCTGCAAGTTGTTGACCAGGTCCGGCGGATAGCTGGGCGACTCGGCGCGCCGTTTGCCCTCATAATTCATAAAGAAGAAAGTTTTGTCCTTCCGAATGGGGCCGCCCAGCGTGCCGCCGAAGGAATTTTGCCGCAGCTCGTGGGGCAGCGGCGCGGGTTGCAGGAGCCCGCGCGCGTCCATGCCGCTGTTCTGGAAATACTCGTACACGGAACCGTGAATCGTATTGGTGCCGGACCTGGTCACGATGTTCACGATGCCGCCCGCCGCGCGGCCGTATTCCGTGCCGAAGCTGTTGTTCACCACACGAAATTCCTGCACCGACTCCTGCGGCGGAGTCACGCGCTGCACGCCGGTGTGCATGCTGATGAAATCCGCGCCATCCACCATGATTTCGTTGCTGAACGAGCGCATGCCGCCGAAGGAAATTTGCGTCGTCTCAAAGTCAGTGAAAGTGGTTCCCAGGCTGGTGCGGCTGGTAGCCACGCCGGGCGTGAGCAGGGCGAAATCCGTGAACAGGCGCCCGCTGATCGGGAGAGATTGGATTTGCTGCGGCTGAACGACCTGGCTGATTTCCGTTTTGGTCGTCTCGATGACCGGCGTCTCGGTGGTCACCACCACGTTTTGCTCGCCGGAGGCGACCTTCAGAGAAACGTCCGCGTTGGCCGTCTGGCCGACGGTTAATACGATCCCCATCTGAACGAACTTGGAAAAGCCCGAGGCCTCCACCGTCAAGTCGTAGCTTCCCGGCGGTACGCTCGCCAGGATGAACAGACCACTCTCATTTGTGGTGGCGGGGTAGGCACGATTAGTACCCGTGTCACGAAGTGTAACGGTCGCCTTGACGACGGCGCCGCCGCTCGCGTCCTTTACGGTGCCGATTAGCGTGGCGCCGGTGGCGCCCACCTGGGCGGACGAAGGCGCCGACCCAATGGCAAAAAGGAGAAGTCCGACGATCGCCCAAGCGCAAGAACGTCGAGCCATGTTGTCACCTCTTTTTAGGAAACGAGCAGGGCCCTCGACAGCCAGAAAACGATCTAGGAATTCAGCGTGAATTCACCCTTGATGCAGGCACGTTTACTTGGTCGCACCTCGGTTGTCAAGCATAATCTTGCATACATCTGTGTACATTGGTGGTTTGCGGTGCCATTTCCGGTTGTGAATTCAAATGCGGTGACCGTATTACACTGGGAAATGAGTTCGAAGCGTTCGCCCGGAAAGTATCTATTGCGGGATCATGCGTAACACTTCACTCAGCTGGCGCAGGACTTGGTGCGGCCGCCGGCCGACGGGCTGCGCGGCCCAGGCCTTCGCGCTGGTCATGCCGGTGGTTACACCGAGACCAATCGCGCCACCACGGCGCGCCATGATCATCTCGACCAGCGGATCGTCACCCACTACGGCAACTCTGCGCATGCGAACGCCGAGCCTCCGGGCCACAAGCCTCAGGGCGTGCAGCGAAGGCTTGCCCGTAAGAATCATGGGCGCGCGAGTAATCTTACGCACCGCCGCAGCGATGGCGTAGGAAATGCCCATGGTTTTGCCGGCAGCGGTCGCGAAGTAGGGTACGTCGGAGGCAACGTAAAGCTCGGCGCCATTCCAGATTGCATTTGCGGCGGCCTCGATATCCCTCATCCCGCAGTCCGGGTGCCAACCGATATACACCGCGTGCGCCCGCTCTGCCCCTTCCTGGCCGGTGTGGAAGATCTGAATGCCTGCTTCCTCAAGCGGGTGGCCAACGCCGGGTGTGCCCAGCACCAAGGCGCTCTTGATTCCGTGGCGGGGCATCAGGTCCGCGGCCACGCTGGACGGCGTCAGGAGGGCATCGTCCGCAATGGGCAGGCCGAGCGCGCGCAGCTTGGGCGCCTGAACAGCAGCCGGGTAGGCGCTGCCGTTGGTGAGCGCAACGAACGGCACGCTGCGCTGCTGCAGTTCGTTCAGAACTTCAATCGCCTCGGGCAACAACTTGTACGTGCCGAGGGAAGGATCGCTCAGAATGAGTGTGCCGTCGAGGTCAAACATGAAACCCTCGATCGGCCCGAGCGATCCGCGCGCACCGTTGCGCGAAGCCCTCATCGCCGCGCCTCCGCGCTGGAAGCGCGCTCCTTCAGCTCCAGCTCGAAGCCGGACTTCTTCATGGAGATGTAGGCGATGTCACGCCTTGACAGAAGTTGGCGGATCAGTTTTTTTACCGGAGTCACGTCGGGATCGTAAGCTTGCTCCGCCGGACCAGCTCGTTGCATGGCATCCACTTGCTCGGACGGCATCGTCGCGCGAAGCAGAAACTCCTCGTCGCTGAGCGCCGAGCCGACCCGCCGGCGCACCTCGGCGAGCGAAGCCATGCCAGTTTGCTGGCGCAGCTCGCGCGTGCGCGGTAGGGAATCGATGCGATCCATTACCGCCGGCGCGATCGGGGCGTTCGGCCTGCCGAATTTTCCGAGGGCGTAGCGAATCACCTCGTCCGGGATGGTGGCGTAGCGCTCCTTGCTCGTCACGTTCATGACGGCTTGAGTCAGCAGCATCTGCGAAAAAGGAGTCATCACGATCGGCCAGCCCAGTTCGCTGCGGACCCGGCCGATCTCCTCGACCGCCGCACGTTCCATATGGGACAACCTGCTCTCGGCGAGGTGCCGTCGCATCGTGCTGAACATTCCGCCGGGAAGCTGATGAGTTAGATAGCGTGCATCAAAACTCTGCGGCCGGCCCGCGGGCAGGCCCTCCGCTTCAGCTAAGCGATCGAAGTAGCGGCCAACTTCAGCTAGGGCCTGGTCATCGATGTCAACCTCATGGCCGAGCGCGCGCAAGTTCGACACAACCCGCTCCGAGGGCGGATTGGAACTCCCATCAGCGGCTGCGCCAGAAGCGCACTGCACCGTCCCCACACCCGATTCAGGCGCGTCCATGTATACCAGCTCGCCCAAACCGATCGTGCAATGGGAGTGAAGCTCCAGAGGCTTCGCTCCGATCGCGGCTTTGATGGCGGGGATTAGAGTGTGGGCGCGCAACGGCGACAACAACCCGCCGGGGTCTTTGATGTACAGAGCGTCGATGTCCGGGCTGGCGGCCAGCTTGCGCGCCCATTCGACATAGTGCGCGTCGTTGTGAATGGGGCTCAGCGTGAAGACCAAAGCGGCAACAACGAACTCGCCGCCCATCGACTTCACGGCGCGCGCGCACGCCACGTTCGAATCCGCATCGTTCATGGGATCGGCCAGCGCAAAGCGCCGGATTCCGTTGCGCGCAAGCGTCCGGAAAACGAGCGACATGAACTCGGGAGTGGCCGCTTCCCAGGAAATGAACCGGAAGCCCGTTGAGAGGAACTGCAGCGGAGTTTTGGGCATGGCCTTCGCCATGAGGCGAATTCGTTCCCACGGGTCCTCGCGCTTGTAGCGAACGGCGACGCCCATGTGGGTGGAGGTGGTAAAGTCGATGGCCTTGAAGCCCACTTGCTCCATGGCAGGAGCGACGCTCAGGGTTTTGGCTGTGTCGATTCCAAGAGCGGCCCAGAGGCTTTGGTTGCCGTCGCGTAGCGATGTCTCGACGAGTTGGACCTTCGCCATGACGCCTACGCTCCCGCACGCACGCGCATCAGAATCTCGCCGTATTCAACGAGCGCGCCATTCTCAATCAGGATTTCCACGACTTCGCCGTCCAGGCCCGAGTGGATCGGGTTCATCATCTTCATGACCTCGATGATGCCGATCACGGTGTCTTTCGCGACCCTGGAACCGACTTGGACGAAGGCAGGATCGCCCGGCCTCGGTGCCCAGTAAAAAAACCCCACAAAGGGAGACCGGATATCGAACAGTCCAGGCTCGGACGACGGTCCGACGTTTCGTTTTGTCTGTGCTGATTCGGCAAGCGCTGGTGACGCCTCGGGCAGTGATCCGGAAGATGCAGGCTCTGGCGCAGCCGAACTGCGCCGCAGCTCGAGCTTCACGCCGTTCATTTCCAATCTAAAGCTGTCGAAGTTCGACTGGTCGAGCAGGCGCAGGATCTCGGCGACGTCCTTGGCCGTCAGAGTCAACGACGACCTCCGAAAATTCTCAGGACATGTTGGAGCGGATTGTCCGCGGGGCGCGCCACCGGCGCCTGTTCCTTCGCCGACCAAACGGTCTCGGGGCGGCTCTGCAGCAGGAAAATTTCGCCGGAGCCATCGACCGCCCACTCGATATCCTGCGGTCTGCCGTAGAGGCGCTCAACCCTGCATGCGATATTCTTGAGTGCGGCGATCTCTTCGTCGCGAAGGCACGGAGTCTGGCGCAGTTCCTGCGGAACCTCCGACTCCTGGACTCCTCCGCCCGACGCGGGCAGGTGTTGGATGTGTTTTTCGGATATCTTACGCACCGAAATTTCGCCAGTAATCTTGGCAATTACGAAGCGATCCGGCGTGACCTCGCCGCTCACGACGGCGGAACCCAAGCCCCATGACCCTTCAATCGTGATGACCGAACGGTCGCCGGTCAGCGGGCTGCGGGTGAACATCACTCCCGCCGCGCGCACGTCAACCATGCGCTGAATCACCACCGCCATAGCCACGCCGTCTTCCGCCAGACGATGTTTGCGGCGGTAGGCGATCGACGGAACGGAATACAGGCTCGCCCAGCAAGAGCGCAACGATCGCAAAGTTTCCTCGGCGCCCGTAACCCACAAGTAGGTGTCCTGCAGTCCCGCGAAGCTGGCGTCTTCCGCGTCCTCGCTCGTGGCCGACGAACGCACCGCGACCGGCAAATTCGGGTCGCCGCCGAGCAGCTCGGCGTGCGTCGCCAGTAAGTCCGCCTGGACGTCTGCGGGTAACGCCGCGTTCTCCAGGCGCGTCCGCAGCTTTTTTGAGGCATCCGTGATCGCCTCGAGATCAAGCGCGTCCAAACTCTCAACGTAAGGCCGAATCGGGTCTTCCTTTTCGAGCGCGCCAAGGAATTTCTCGAAGGCGGATGTGCACACAACGAATCCGGGCGGAACGCCAACGCCGGTGCGCGCCAGCTCGCCCAGCGAGCCGCCCTTCCCGCCGACGCACGGCCGGTCCTTTAGGGTAATGTCGGCGAACCAGCTGATGTTTTCGGATGAACGCATTGCGATCCCACTTCGTCGAACTCGAACGTTCAGTTGCGGCGATCCCGCGTTTCCAACCTCGAGTCGCTTTAGCTCACTGCAAAACGTGCCAACAGCCGCGCGCTAGTCGAGGATCGTTACGATGCCGCGTCCGCCATCCACGCGGATGCGCTGGCCGTCCCGGATCCTCTGAGTGGCGGTGCCGGTTCCCACCACCGCGGGCATGCCAAACTCCCTGGCCACGATCGCGGCGTGGCTCATCGAGCCGCCAATATCCGACACGGCCGCGGCGATTCTCTGAAACAGCGGCGACCACGTGGGGTTGGTTACCGGACAAACCAGGATGTCGCCTTTGCGCACGCGATCCATTTCCTGCACCGACCTCACCACGCGCGCCACACCTTCGACCACTCCGTTCGAAGCGGCGAAGCCATGAATCTCGTTGGAGTCGGCCTGACTGCCCGCGGTCAGCCAAGCGTCCAGATTTTCGCGCGTAATGCCCCAGAGCATGACGATGGCCGGATCGTCAATCACATCGGGAACGGGGCCGAGCGCAGGCGGCGTAGGATGCTTGGACCATTCCGCGATGGCGGCCTTGCGTTCCCGGACAATCTCGGGCCAATGCGCGGGGCCACGCGGAGGCGAACCGTTCGACCACGAGGTCATCAGGTCGATCAGCGCTGCCTCGACCTCGTAGTGGGTCAACTGGAATACGTCGTCCGGCTCGGGAAAGAAATCGTGCTTGGCGACAAGCGCGCCGAATTCCCGAATCTTGTTGAAAAACAGGTTCGTGTACCAATGCTCGCAATAGAACTTGTGTCCCTCGACGTACGGGAATACGCGGTGCGCCAGCTCGATCATCTGGTCGTAAGCCGCGCGGTCCTCGTCCGTGCCAAGGAGTTCGCGATACGCTTCGATCAACTGCTTACGTTCGGCCATGAGCTTGTGGATGGGCCGCTCCAGGGTTTCGCCCGCCCGAAGGTTCGCGATGTATCCCGGCAGCGCCGCGAAAGGCATCGAAAGATCGTCATTCCACGAGCGGTGATAGTGATAGAAGCCGTCGCCCACGTTGATGTTAAACCAGGGGTCGCGCGAGATCGCCAGCTCCGCGAGCCACGCGCGGCCGGGCTCGCCGCGCCGCTCCATCGATTGGATAGTCTCTTCGGGCGATGCGCCCTGCCGGAATTCTCCATCGATGCCTAGCTCGATAGCGAGTTTGGCGAGCCGCCGGAGTTCGTCGTCCGGACGGAAGATGTCCGCCTCGATTCCTGCAACCATTCGTGCCACGGTTTGGTCGGTGATCTCGGGGAAAGCCTTCTTGCAAAAATCGAAAAAGGTCAAATAGGCGCCGTAGCCGAGCAGCAGCAACTCAAAATGGTAGTGCCACATCCGAAAGTAACCCTCGAGCGTTTTCTGGTATGTCTCGAGGACGTAGTGGTTCTCCGCGATGCCGCGTCCGGCGTAGACGTGCTCGATCGGTTCGAGATCGGGTAGCGCGATCTTGGGCAGCGCTTCGGTTTCGCGGATCAGTCCCATCATCTTGTCTTTCCATTGCGCGAAGAGCCGCTCCCAATTCGCGTAGTAGAAAGACGCGCGCTGTTCGAACTCCTTCACACGCCGCGCGATCTCGGCGGGATCGGTGACGGCATTTCCGCCGATGTAATACCGCCCATTCATGATTCGCGAATCGATGCCTAGCGTGGTGGGCAGGCAGTACACGCGAGTATTCGCCGAGCCGAGAGCGCAATAGCAGGCCTCCGCGGTGATCGTATCGAAGAGGCACATCGGCTCCGGGAAATGCATGGAGTTGTAAAACCAGAAGCGCTCGTCGTCTTCCTTCGTAAACTGCATGTAGTAGGGATAGGCGGCTTGTGCTCGTTCGGTTCCGGGGAGAACCCCGAGCGAACTCGGAAGAGGAAAAACCTTGGGTTTCACAGTGGCGTTCATGTGTGCCCTTCCGATCGGATGTCTTGGACGAACCGTCACTCTTGGCTAGGGATGTGTTCGCACATACTAACCCTTTTGAGCGCCGGAATGGATGCGCAAAACTCTCTCGTCTCTTTCGTCGTACAGAATTTCCAGAAGCTCGGGACGATTCCGTTGCAGCGCGCGGCTGTTTACCGTGCCCTTCTCGGTCAATTCCCCCGCCGAGTGAGACGGCGGGACCTCCACGAGCAAGGCCGCCACGATTCGGTTGGAACTCCCCGTTGCCACCGCGGCGAGTTTTTTCAGGCGTTCCTGCAGTTCCGCTCTGAGCGATTGGTTCGACGCGATTTGTGCTGGCGGAGCCGCGCGATCCAGACCGGCGGCTGCGGCGCATACGTCCCAGTCCGGGAAAACGAGGAGGCGCACGTCGGTGCGATTCGCGCCCACGATCACGACGTCCGAGACGAGCGGCCGCATGGCGTCGAGCGCATCCAGCCGTAATTTACCGGCGCTCACTTTCGTCCCGGAAGTCAGCTTGAAATCTTCCTTGATGCGGCCATCGAAGCGCAGGCCGGCTCGAGGCCGCTGCGGGTCAATGAAGCTTAGGAGGTCACCCGAACGGAAAAAACCGTCGTCATCGAACGCCAGGTTGGTCGCTTCCGCATCACGCCAATATCCGGGAGTGACATTGGGACCACGATAGCCGACTTCGAAGCTGTCGTCGTGTGGGACGAGCTTCAGCTCCATTCCCGGAGCCGGAATGCCGACGACGCCGGGACCGTTGGCGCGCTCGTTGCCGAAAAGCGCGATTGGGCTGGTTTCCGTCATGCCGAGTCCGGTCACCGTTAGAATCCTTTGCCCCACGGCTTCGACGGCCAGCCTTTCGAGTGCATACCAAGTGGCCGGCAGCATGGACGCCGCTGCGTACCACAGAAATTTGAGCCGGCGGAAAAAATGCTCGCGCAATCCGCGATCGGCTTCGAGGTAGGGAATCAGCAGCTCGTAGCCCCTGGGCACGTTGAAGTAGATCGTCGGCGACACGCGGCGCAGCAGCTCAATACTCGAGCCGATGAGAGCCGGCGTGGGTTTGCCCGGATGGATGTAAAGCGTGCCGCCGTTGCACAGGATGATGTTGAAATTGCTGTTTCCGCCGGCGGTGTGATTCCAGGGAGCCCAATCCACCATCACTGGCGGCTCATCGGTGAGAACGGGCGCCACCTGCCGCTTCATCTGGGCGTTGGCACAGAGCATGCCGTGCGTATTGACGACTGCCTTCGGCATGCCGGTCGAGCCCGATGTGAAAAGGAATTTTGCGATGGTTTCGCGGGACACTTGGGCAGCCGCGCTCATAACAGCATCAAGCCGGGCTGTTTCGTGTTGCAGCGACGCGAGCGGGATCATATTCAGCGACGATTGGGCATTTCGAAACGCGACCACGGGAATATCCGCGTCGAGGGTTGCGCCGATCGCGTTGGCATAGAGCGCGCCGTCCTCTACCACCACCATTCCAGGCGTGAGCAGACGAAAACTGTGCGCCAGCTTGGAAAAATCGGCGCTCTGAAGCGCATAGGCGGGCGCAATAGGCGCGACGGGAATCCCGACGTAGAGCGCAGCAAGCATCAGCAGCGCGTGGTCGATGCCGTTGGGGGCGAGGATTGCGAGCGGTCGATTCTTTCCGAGGCCGCAGCCGAGGAGGTTTTGCGCGAGCGCGAGCGCCGCGTCGCGGGCTTCGCGGTAGCTGATGGCGCGTTCAGCTTTCTGCTGCTGCTCGACGAGGAAGAGGCGATCCGGCGCTTCTCGCGCCCAGCGATCCAGCCAGTCGCCAATCCGGTGGTCGTAACCGGCCAGGGGCTCCGCGGATCGCATGAGGAGTGATCCGTCCGGCTGCCGGGTCAGCTCAACGTCGGGCGAGAAGAATCGTACCGGGCGCAGGGGAGCGTCAAGTACGGCCTGTCTGTCGTTAAGTGTACTCAATGTGCGGAGCTTAATAGATGGAATTCGCCGCCGCAAGGGCTGTGCTAAGCTGGCTGCTGAAACGGAAGGAGAGCTTCCCGCGGTTCCAGTCCTATGGAGAAAAGAAAGAGCGGCCGCGGGAGAGCGGCCTCAAGCCACAGCGCCAAACGCAACAACAGACGATTCATTGACGTCTATGACGAGCCGGGTCACCTGATCCGCCGCGCCCAGCAAATCGCCGTGTCCATGTTCCACTCGACCATGCGTAACGGCGTCACGCCGATCCAATATTGCGTGCTGCGCGTTCTGCAAGACCATCCCGGCATCGATCAGGTCACGCTGGCGAGACTCTGCGCCCTCGATACTTCCACAGCCGCGGATCTGGCGGTGCGGCTCGAAGAGCGCGGCCTGGTCCGGCGGATGATGCCGATGAAGAGCAAGCGCTATCGATTGCTGCACCTCACGCCGGAGGGGACCGAGATCGTAAAGCGGCTCATTCCCTCCGCGTTCGTGTTGAGCCGCCGCTTGCTGCGCGCCCTGAACAACGACGAGCAAAAAATATTTGTCCGACTCCTCAAGAAATTCGTGCACCTGAACAATCAGGAAAGCCGCGCGCCGCTCGATCGCGGCCTCACCCGTTCGGCAAAATAGCAATTCGGTGTTACACCTTTTGCAGGTCCCATTCCTCGAAGCTTGATTTGGTCGACGCGATAGAAGCCGCGCCCGGTCTTCTGGCCCAGCATCCCCAGCTCCGTGAGGCGGTCGGAAATCACGAAGGGCCGGAAAGGATCATGTCCAGTGCACGGCCGGCGCCGACAAGCCTCGGCAGCCGTTGCGTTCCGCCCGCGCCAGGAATGATCCCGAGCGTAATTTCCGGCAGCCCGAGTTTCGCGTTCTTGTGCGCCAGGCGATAGTGGCACGCCATAGCGAGTTCCAGAGCGCCGCCGAGGGCCAGTCCCCGAATGGCAGCAACGACGGGGATGCGAGCCGTCTCGACCGCGGCTTGCACCGTCTGCAGCGATGGCTCGGCCAGCGGGCGATCGAACTCGTTGATGTCGGCGCCGGCGCTGAACAACTCGCCGGCTGAAGCGATCAAAAGAGCCTTGAGCTCGGGATTCCTGGCAGCCTGCGCCATCGCCTCGGCGAGCCCCATTCGGACATCGTGGTTGATGGCGTTTACCGGCGGGTTGTCGATACGGATGAGGCCCACGACGCCCTGTTCGTCCAGCGAAACTGGCGATGGATTCCTCACCGTCTTACCCCTTTTTTGCGGGAACTGGACCGAGAGTATGCAGTTGTATGCGCGCCTTTGTCCATCGGAAGATATTGCAAAATCCCATTACGTTCCGTATGCTGAATCCCAATCCGCGCCTGACATCGCGCGTGCCCGTTCGCAGGATCGAGCGTGTGCGCCTCGAGGAGAGCCGCGATGAAAGAGAAAAGTTTAGAGGACCTGCTGCAAACTGCCGGCAATGCGGTAACGATGCTGCGCAATTCGCGGATCGGGGCCTACGTGTATCCGGTGGTGCCTTCGGAATATTCGAACTGGCGTGATGAACAGCGCGCCTGGCGCGAAACCGCGGTTCTCTTCGACCAGTCTCACCACATGGTGAATGTGTATGTCGAGGGTCCCGACGCGCTCAAGTTGTTCTCGGCGCTCGGAACCAATAGCTTCGCAAACTTCCCGGTGAATCGCGCCAAGCAATTCTCGCCCTGCAGCCATGACGGCTACGTGATTGGCGACGGCATTCTCTTTCATCTGGAGGAGAACCGCCTGGTTTTCGTCGGGCGCGCGCCGGTTGCGAGTTGGATTCAATTCCACGCGGAGACCGGCGGGTACAAAGTCAGCGTCGAGAAAGACGACAGATCGCCCTCCAACCCGCGGGGGAAAGCGGTCGTTCGCACGTGTTACCGCTACCAGATTCAAGGCCCGAATGCGCAGCAAATCCTCGAGAAACTGAACGGCGGACCGCTGCCGGAGGTCAAATTCTTCCACATGGGCTCGATCAACATTGCCGGACGCAAGGTGCGGGCGCTGCGGCACGGCATGGCCGGCGCGCCCGGACTTGAAGTCTGGGGGCCCTACGAGGAGCGCGAAGAAATTCGATCCGCCGTCGTGGGCGCGGGCAAGGATTTCGGGCTGTATGAAGTGGGAGCGAGGGCCTACGCCACAAACACGCTCGAGTCAGGATGGATTCCTTCCCCTCTTCCGGCGGTCTATACGGGAGAGAAGATGAAGGCTTACCGGCACTGGTTGCCGGCATCGAGCTATGAAGGCACAGGCTCGCTCGGCGGTAGTTTCGATTCGACGAACATCGAAGACTATTACATGTCGCCGTACGCGCTGGGCTACGGGCCTTTCGTCAAGTTCGATCATGAGTTTATTGGACGAGACGCGCTCGAGAAAATGGCCGGGCAACCGCAGCGCAAGAAAGTGACGTTCGCCTGGAATGCGGAGGATGTTGCCAGGGTGATGGCCTCCATGTTCGAGCCGGGAGAGGTCTACAAGTACATCGACCTGCCCCTTTCGAACTACGCGTCGGCGTCCTACGACCGGGTTCTGAGCGCCGGGAAGACGGTCGGTTTTTCCATGTTCAGCGGGTACAGCTACAACGAGCGATCGATGCTGTCGCTTGGCGTGGTGGACCCGGGCATTGAAGTGGGCGCCGAAGTGGAAATTGTGTGGGGCGAAGCAGGCGGCGGTTCGCGGAAGACCACCGTGGAACGCCATCGGCAGACCGAGATTCGAGCCGTTGTTAGCCCGGTGCCGTATTCCAAGGTTGTGCGGGAGACCTACGCGAAGGGTTGGCGCTCAGCGCAACTCTGAGCGATTCTCGGGCTGCCGGCCGCGCTCCGCATTGATCCAGTCCACGGTTTTATTGAATCCGCCAAAAACGAAAAAATGCAGGCCGGCAATGCCAAAGGGTAAATGTGCGCTATTTTCGGCTCCCGCTACACCGGCAATCCCGCGAATGATGGGCTCGGGGCCCTTCTCCACGAGAAGCTTCGCGAACGTCGGTTTTTCGGTCAACACTCGCAGCGAGTTGCCGATTCCGCACCGCACGGCGTAGCGGCCCAGCGTCAGGAGTCCTGCGGGGCCCGCGAGGCCCACTCTTACGGTCACGTTGATCCCTCGAGCGCGAATTCGGCGCAGCCAATGCACGATCGGCGCTGCTTCAAAGCAGAACTGCGTAACGATCGCGACCTGCAGCCCCGCGGCGCGCGCGAAATTCAGCTTTGCGTTGAGGGCTTCGTCTAAAGCGCTTTCTGGAATGTTGGGATTGCCTTCAGGAAAACCCGCGATACCCACGCGGACAATCCCGCACTTCTGAAAGATTTCCGATTGCATCACGGCAAGGCTGGAGTCATAGGGTCCTGCCGGCGTGGCGCGATCACCGCCGATGACGAGAATGCGGTCGACGCCCGCGTCGCCCGCGAGACTCGCCGCCAGCCGCTCGAGTTGATCAGTGCTTTCGATATTGCGCGCGCCGACATGGGGCACCGGGACCAGACCTGCGCGCCGCAACCTCGTCGCGGGTCCGATGAGATCTATTGGGTTCGCGCCCGGTATCCAAGTCAGGAATACTTCCGTGCCCGGATCGAGACGGGTGAGCGCAGCGTCCATCACTTTAGGGTCGTTCGAATTCACTTCAATCGAATAGCCGCGAAGCATTCGGGCGACGCTAGCGGAAGTGGCGATGTCCGTCATCTCAAGAGCACCTAGCATCGAACTTGGGTGGCGCGATTCTCGGTGCACGCGTCCAAGGGTTTGGATGTTCAGTATACTGAATATTGAGTGCGATGTCTCCCTTTGCAATGGATGATGATCAACCGCATGGTTTCCCGGGCGGATTCACGAACTCAGTGGAGGAAGGATAAGGCGGCTCGCGGGGAAGGTCAGGCTCTATGGAATGTTTCCGTTGCTTTGGTCGAAGGGCAGGCTATCGGCGTTCGCCGCACCGGATCGCGAGGATGTGCGGGTCATGTTGATGCTTTCCTTGGCTCCCGAGGCGTGCTCAAACATCAGCGCGGCCACTCGGGCCCCTTCGCCGTTTTCGAGCGCCTGAACGATGGCGTGATGCTGCCGGTGGTAGTAGCGCAACGATTCGTACATGCGGGGAAGGTCGACTCGGTCGAAGGCAATCGCGTGCGCGGCGGCGAAGGGTATCCGTCCGTTGCGCTCGATCGCTTCGGCGACCACCTTGCTCCCGGCGCCCTGCACGATAAGGGCGTGAAACTGCTTGTTCACGTCGCCATAGCGTGCTTCGTCCGAGGGAACCAGGTGTCCCTTGGCAAAAATCTCGTCGCCTTCCCGGAGGCACTCGCGCAGAGAGTGAATCAACCGGCGCGGCGGCCCCTGCTCCGCGAGCATTCGGGCCGCGAGCCCCTCCAGGACGCCGCGGACATCAATCGCGTCCATGATCTCTTGCGGCGTGAAGGCGCGCACAACGAACCCGCCGGTGTCCAGCTGGGTGAGCAATCCCTCTTGCGCAAGCGTCGGCAAGGATTCTCGAACCGGGGTCCTGGAGACGCCCAGCTTGCTGGCCAGTCCGACTTCGCGGACCCGCTCTCCAGGAGGCAGCCCGCCTTGGAGGATCATTTCGCGAATTCTTACGATGACGCGTGAGTTTTTGCCGGCCATTTTGTATGCAATCTATGGAGAATTGGATCCGCGTCCCAAGGCGAGCCCTGCGCACGCCCGTGGCCCGAATGTTACCAACTCCACGCAACACAAGCAATCGCTCGAGGCCCGCGAGGCGCTAGAGCTTGACATGATGCATGCACAGTGTATACATACGGTCGATTGAGGTTGCAGCGGCTCCCTCATCCGCAGCCCCGAGCGCTTGCACATTTTTCTGGATCACAGGAGAGACCGTGAGTTATCGAAGCCTGGAAGACCTGCTCACCGCCGCGGGGAATCCGGTGAAGCTGTTGCGAAATTCGCAGACCGGGCCCTATGTGTATCCCGTGGTTCCCCCCGAATATTCGAACTGGCGAGACGAGCAGCGCGCGTGGCAGCAGAGCTGCGTTCTCTTCAATCAGTCCTACCATATGACGGACCTATCCGTGCAGGGCCCTGACGCCTTGCGGCTGCTTTCCGATCTCGGCGTGAATAGTTTCAAAGGCTTCGAGCCGAACAGGGCCAAGCAGTTTGTCGCTTGCAACTACGATGGCTACGCGATCGGCGACGTGATTCTTTTTTATCTTGAAAGAGACCTGTTCAACCTCGTCGGGCGTCCCTCGGTTCACAGCTGGGTCCAGTACCACGCTGAGACCGGCGGGTATAAGGTGAAGCTGGGGCGGGATGAGCGATCCGTTGCGAGGCCCGGCCCGATCGCCCGCCGGTCGTATCGCTATCAGGTGCAGGGTCCGAATGCAATGAAAGTGATCGAAAAGGCGATCGGCAAGCCCGCCCCGGACCTCAAGTTCTTCCACATGACGGCCATTACAATTGCGGGGCGCAGCGTCCGCGCCTTACGTCACGGAATGGCCGGACAACCCGGGCTGGAGCTATTTGGCCCATGGGAAGATGGCGAAGCCGTGAAAGCGGTCATCGTCGAGGCCGGTCAAGAGTTCGGCCTGCGGCAAGTGGGCGCCCGGGCGTACTCGTCCAACACGCTTGAATCGGGTTGGATTCCCTCGCCAATGCCGGCGATCTATTCCGGAGAAAAATTGAAAGCCTACCGACAGTGGCTGCCAGCGAATAGCTACGAAGCGATTGCCTCGCTGGGAGGCAGCTATGATTCCGACAACATCGAAAACTACTACCTGACTCCCCACGATCTCGGCTACGGGCCGATCGTCAAGTTCGATCATGATTTCATCGGCAGGGACGCTCTTGAAAAGATGGCCGGAAAGCCGCACCGGAAAAAAGTGACGCTCGCGTTGAATAGCGAAGACGTGACCCGCGCCATCGCCACTCTGTTTGAGAAGGCCAGCCGGGCGAAATACTTTGATTTTCCGTCGGCCGTCTATTCCACGTTGCCGTACGACAAAGTCCTGCAAGACGACAAGGTGATTGGAATCTCCACCTGGTGCGGCTACAGTTCCAACGAAGGCCGGATGCTCACGCTCGCCATTCTCGACGCCGAGTTCTCGGAACCCGGAACCGAAGTCACGTTCGTGTGGGGCGAGGAAAGCGGCGGGTCGTTGAAACCGACCGTCGAGCGCCACGTGCAAACCAAAATCCGCGCGATCGTCAGCCCCTGCCCGTACTCCGAAGTGGCGCGCACGTCGTATGCCGCGGGCTGGCGTACGCATGCGTGAACCGACCCACAGCACAACTGAGGAGGTCCATTTGCGGATTTTCGGTATATTACCGAGACGGCGGCTGGAGCTGCATGTAGACGCAGGAGACAGCGATTGAGAAACTCGGCCATTCTTCTAGTTCAGTGCCCGGATCGCGCCGGAATCGACGCGACGATTGCCGACTTCATCTTCCGCCATGGAGGAAACATCCTCCATTTCGAGCAGCACCAGGCGGACGAGGAGCGATTCTACCTGGCCCGCGTCGAGTGGGACCTGAACGGGTTTCAACTGGACTTGAAGGAGCTTCCGGAGAAGTTCGCGCCGATCGGGGAACAATTCTCGATGAAGTGGCGGATCGCGCTATCCAGCTACCGCCCACGCGTGGCGATATTCGTTTCGAAACACGATCACTGTCTCGTCGATCTGCTGTACCGGCATCGCAGCGGCGAATTGGCCTGCGAGATCGCGGCCATCGTAAGCAATCATCCGGATGCCAGGCCGCATGCGGACTTTTACGGTATCCCTTACTGCGTGATTCCGGTCACGAAGGAGAGCAAGCCCGATGCGGAGCGGCAAGAGCTGGAGCTGCTGAAGAAAAATCAGATTGACCTGATCGTGCTGGCGCGATACATGCAAGTCTTGTCATCCGAATTTATCGCGCATTTCCCCCAGCAGATTATCAATATCCACCATTCCTTTTTGCCGGCTTTCGTGGGGGGTAAGCCGCACGTTCAGGCGTACGAGCGCGGGGTCAAGCTGATCGGCGCGACCGCGCATTACGTGACCGAAGTACTCGATGACGGGCCGATTATCGAACAGGGTATCGAACGCGTCTCGCACCGGGATACGCTCGAAGACCTGGTGGCCAAGGGCCGCGACATCGAAAAGGTGGTTCTCTCGCGCGCCGTGCGGTGGCATATCGAAAACAGAATTCTTCTCTACAAGAACAAGACTGTAATCTTCGAATGAAGACGGCGGGGAAGAGGGCGATGAACAGTCGGGGAAAAATCGACGCAGACGCGATGATCGCAATCGATGTTCACGTCCACATCGAACATGGCGGCGAAGACTCCGCGGCGGACCGGGCCGCGAAGAAATATTTTGGGGAGAGCGGCGCGCCGTACGACCGGCGTGCCCTGGCCGAGTACTATCGCTCACGCAAAATTGCGTGCGTCGTCTTTACGGTGGATGAAGCCCTGAGCGGCAGGCCGCAGGTTTCCAACGAGAGCGTCGCGGAGTTTGCGGCGGAGAACTCGGACATCGCCATTGCCTTCGCCAGCATCAACCCGCACCGCGGCAAGGAGGGGGTTGCGGAGGCTCGCCGGCTTCTGGCCACCGGCGGCATTCATGGGTTGAAGTTGCACCCGCCCATTCAAGAGTTTTCGCCCAACGACCGGATTGCCTATCCTCTCTACGAGGTTTTTGCCGAGGCGCGCCTGCCTGTGATCTTTCACACCGGCCACAGCGGAATCGGAACCGGCATGCGCGGCGGCGGCGGAATCCGCCTGAAATACGGAAATCCGATGCCCATCGACGACGTGGCCGTGGATTTCCCGGACATGCCCGTCATCATGGCCCACCCCTCGTTTCCCTGGCAGGACGAAGCCATTTCGATTTGCCTGCACAAGCCTCAGGTCTATATCGACCTGTCCGGTTGGTCGCCGAAATACTTCTCGCCGACCCTGGTGCAATACGCCAACACGCTGCTGAAGCACAAAGTGCTGTTCGGGTCCGACTATCCGCTGATTACGCCGGACCGCTGGCTCTCCGATTTTGAGAAAATTTCGGTGCGCGATGAAGTTCGGCCCCTGATCCTGAAACAGAATGCGGTCCAGTTGCTGGGCCTCGGCAAAAGCAACGCGTAGAGCCTCCCCCGATGCGGGCGATCGATTATTTTGACAAGGCGGCGGAAGAATACGCCGGGCGAACGGCACTGGTCGACGGGGCCGTGCGTTACAGCTATACCGAGTTACGTAAGGCTACTGAGGCACTCGCCAATGCTATGCGCGCAAGCGGACTCGAGTCCGAGCACCGCGCGGCGATCTACGCGGTGAACGACGCGCGGGTTCTCGTTTGTATGCTCGGCATAATGCGCGCAGGCGGGACGTGGGTTCCCATCAATCATCGCAACGCAATTGATGCAAACGTCGAGTTCATGAATTATGCGGAGGTTCGCTGGCTGTTCTACCACAGCAGCTTCCAGGCGGAAGTTGAACAAGTCCGGAAGCATGTGCCCTCTGTGACCCACCTGATCTGCATCGATGCTTCTGTCCGAGGCGATCCTTCACTGGAACAATTCATGAATCAGAGCAAGCCTCTCGACGACCCGGACTGGGGAGATCCATTGGGGAACCCTGACCGGCTGGTCGGCCTCGTTCCCACCGGCGGCACCACCGGACCAGCGAAGGGCGTACGCGTCACGACGGTTCCGTGGGGAATGTTCGTCGAGATGGTCGGGCACTATTGGCGTTGCGATGGGATCGACCCCGTGTGCCTGAGCACGGCGCCGCTTTCCCATGCCGCGGGCGTCGTATCGTTCGCGATGTTCACCCTAGGGGCGACGAACGTGGTCATGCCCCGATTCGATGCTTTCGAGGTTCTGCAGAATATCGAGCGATTCGGCGTAACGCATCTCTTTCTTCCGCCGACCGCCTTTTACGCCTTGCTCGATCATCCGCGCGTTCGGGATTTCAACTACGCCACGCTGCGCATTCTGCTTCTGGCCGCTTCGCCGGTCTCGCCCGACCGCGTGAAACAGGGAGTGGAAATTTTTGGCCCCTGCGTTTGTCAATCGTACGGGCAAACCGAAGCGCCGATGCTCATGACCTGGCTGGACCAAAAGACGGTTGCCGCCGCGGCAGCGGGCGACCATGCCGAGCGGCTGCGAAGCTGCGGAAAAGCTACGTACGGCGTTCGTCTGGCGATCATGGACGAGCAAGGCCACCTGTTGGCGGTGAATCAGACCGGAGAAATCGTGGCTCGCGGTTCGCTCGTCACGCCCGGCTATCACAATCTTCCGGAGGCCACCGCGGAAATTCGGAGATACGGGTGGCACCATACGGGAGACGTGGGCTATCAGGACGCAGACGGCTTCTTTTACATCGTCGACCGGAAGAAAGACATGATCATCACCGGCGGCTTCAATGTTTTTTCGGCGGAAGTGGAAGCCGCGATTATGTCCCTACCGGAAGTTTTTGAATGTGCGGTGATTGCGGTCCCGGATGAAAAATGGGGAGAGGCTGTAAAGGCAATGGTTGTGCTCCGCAAAGGACATTCGTTGACGGAAGATGCGATTCTCGCCCATTGCCGAGCCCGGCTTGGGGGTGTGAAGTCACCCAAGACCGTCGAATTCGTCGCTGAAATTCCCAAAACCCCAGTGGGAAAGATCGATCGAAAACTGCTGCGCGCTCCGTATTGGGCCGGAATGCACAGGGCGGTGCACTGAAGAAGTTAGGGACAATTTCCAGACACCCCTAGTTCTTCCCCGCGTTGCTTTCCGCAAGGCTTTGGTTCGCACGGAAAATCACATAGGACCTGATGGCCTCGGCGTCTTCTCGCTTCAGTTCTTTAGCGAAAGAAATCATCCCGTACGGGCTCAGCTCACCATCGATCACGATCTTTGAGAACTGCTCGCTGGCAAGCATTTTCGAGTATCGAAGATCGGGCAACACACCGCCGCTTACAGCGACATCGCCGTGGCATGCTCCGCAGTAGCGTTGATACAAGGCCTCGCCCTTTTTCACGGTTGCCGCGCTTGCGGTCTCATGCGGCGGGGTCAATGCGCGGGGCTCTGCTGCCGGAGCGGGCGGCAGAGTTGCCCTGCCTCCTAGCTTGTACGCCAGCATGCGCGGCGTGTTTGGAATCGGCGGCGATTGCAGCGCGATCTCTCCGGCGGCGAGTGGCAGGACGCCGCCCCACCCCGCGAGGACCGCGACGTACTCCTCGCCGTTCACCGTGTAGGCGATGGGCGCGGCGGTCACGCCGCTTTCTGTCGGGGCGGACCAGAGTTTCTCCCCGGACGTCGCGCGAAACGCCTCAAACCGGCCTTGCCCCGTGCCTTCAAATACCAGGTTGCCGGCTGTGGACAAGACTCCCCCGTTCCAGGGCCCGGGCCGATCGGCGCGCCAGACTTCTTTTTGCGCGATCGGGTCCCAGGCAGTGAGATGGCCGCGGATGCTCTCGAGGACCATCTTTTTGATCTTGGGATCCTGCGGCAAGCCTGCGGCGACAGGATCGATGCCGTTGTTCCACGCTATGGAATTGTGGCTGAAGTGCTCCGCCGTTTTGTAAGGGAATCCAGCTTCGAGCACGGGAAAATAGACCAGCCCGGTTTCCGGGTTGTAGGACATCGGCTGCCAGCTATGCGCCCCTCCCGGCCCCGGTGAGACAAGGGCCGGCTCTCGACTGCCTTCGTATCGCGCGCCGGGTGATTCGATGGGGCGTCCGGTTTGGAGGTCGATACCCGTCGCCCAGGTTACGCGTGTGAAAGGCTTCGCGGACAGGAGCTTGCCGGTGGCTCGATCGAGCACGTAGAAGAATCCGTTCTTTGGGGCGTGCAATAGAACGTGAGAAAGCCGACCATTGAGATTCAAATCGGCAAGGACGATCGGCTCGTCCGAATCGTAGTCCCACTCATCGCCGGGATTTTCCTGATAGTGCCAGACGTATTCGCCCGTTTCCGGTTTGAGGGCCACGATCGAGGATGTGAACAGGTTGTCTTCTTTCCGGGGATTGCGGATTTTGCGCGGCCACGGATCGCCGTTTCCGGTGCCGATGTACAGGAGGTCGAAGTCCGGATCGTAGGCCATTGAATCCCAAACCGTGCCGCCTCCTCCGTTTTTCCACCACTCGCCGCTCCAGCTCTTCGCGGCCTTCTCAAGGATCGGATTTTCGAATGGCTGGGAAGGATCACCCGATACGGTGAAGAAGCGCCAGACTAGCTTTCCGGTTTCGGCGTCGTAGGCCGACACGTAGCCGCGCACGCCCATTTCCGCGCCGCCATTCCCGATGATTACCTTTCCCTCGATCACCCGGGGCGCTCCGGTGATTGTGTAGCGTTTGTTCGGGTCCGTGGTTTGCGTCTCCCAAACTTTGTTACCCGACGCAGCCTCCAGAGCGATCAGCCTGCCGTCCAGGGTTCCCACAAATACTTTGCCCTTCCACGCCGCGACCCCTCGGTTGACGACGTCGCAGCAGGCGTTCACCGCCCATCCCGGGTCCACCTTCGGATCGAACGACCAGAGCCTTTCGCCGGTTGTTGCGTTCAGCGCGTAGACCTTGCTCCACGCCGAAGTGAAGTACATGACGCCGTCGATGACCAGCGGCGTGGCCTCCTGCCCGCGGTGCGTATCCAAATCAAAATGCCAGGTAAGGCCCAGCTGAGACACATTCTGATCGTTGATCTGTTTCAGCGGGCTGAAACGCTCCTCGTCGTAAGTCCTGCCGTAGCTCATCCAGTTCCCGGGGTCTCGGTTTGCACTCTGGATTCTTGCGCCGTCCACCGCCGCCATGAGTATTCCCTGGCGTTCCTTCGGTTCTTGCGCGGACTTTTGGGATTGGAACCCGCAACCGGGAGCAAGAACAGTAGCCGAGCCGAGAGCGAGCGCGGATATCGTTCCGACGAAATTCCGCGTTTCACCGCGTGGAAAAAGCACGGTGCGTTTTCCTTTCTGAATGGATCGACGCTTCCAAAGTCCGGGTACGGCCGAAATCACTATTTGCAAGCGAGGGGCGAATAAGCATACTGTGTCCTTCATCGAAGCTCAATCAGTATACTGAACGCCATCACAAGGACCGAAAATGAGCGGCAAGAGACCCGTCGTTCTGTACGGCGCCAGCGGCTTTTCCGGACGCCTCACCGCGGAATTTCTGCGCGAGTTCAACGTGCCGTTCATCGCGGCCGGCCGCAATCGCGCCAAGATTCAGGACGTGATGAATCACGTTCCGGGAATTGAGACCGCCGACTACGAGATCGCCGAGACGGCCGGCTCCGTGGACGATCTCGCCAAGCTCTTCACCGGCGCTCGAGTGGTCTGCAATACGGTGGGCCCGTTCCTCTACAACGGCCCTCGCGTCATCGAAGCGGCTCTCAAGGCCGGCTGCCACTACGTCGACATCGGAGGGGAACAAACCTGGCACCGTGAAGTGCAGGAGAACTGGGGCGAGAAGTTCGCGCGCCAGGGCCTCCGGGCGGCGCCCGCCATGGCTTACATGTGTGCGGCGAGCGACATCGCCGTGCACCTGGTCCTCGAAGCCGGAGGAATCGACTCGCTTGAATGCCTCTCCATGTTCAACGGCGTTCCAACATTTGGCTCGACGCAGACGATCTTCGCGGTGATTCCGACAGACGCCTATTACCTGGAGCAGAACCGCTACAAGCCCTGGCCTCGAGCCACGGCACACGAAGTTGCCGTGCCCGCGCTGCTCGAGACGCAACTGGCGCTCTCCTGGGGCGGATTTCCACACCCAGTCTGGTATAAGCATCATCCGCAAGTAGCGAACGTGAAAGCCATGGGCGGCCTGCTGAACCGGCAAATCATGGAAGCGGTTTTCGCCACGGAGAAAAACTTCGAAGAGAACATCCGCCCATTGCCGAAAGTGGAGCAGGAAAAAAGGCTGGCGGAGATGGCCAGCGCCGTACAGGGTGGTACACCGCCGCGCGAGAACACGCGGGAGCACCGCACGATCGACGTGGTCTACGGCCGGGGCACGACGGCGTTCGCGCAGTGCATCATGTTTGGAACGTGCTGCTATCGCCAGACAGGCCTCATGCAGGCGTACGCTGCACACAGTTTGATCCACTCGGCACCCCGCAAGGCTGGCTACGCCTCGCCTTGCCAGGCCTTCGGGCATCGCGAGTTGCTGAAAGTCCTCGAAAGCTACGGTCTGTCGCGAGCGCGAGTCACGGTCTGACGTCGGCGCGGAAGCATTGGGCGCACCCAGGAGGTCATCATCGTCACCACGCTCCGAGTTCCGAAAACGGGCGGGATTCCGACCACTCAAGTGATTGTGGTGAAGTGGCTCAAGCGGAAGGGTCAGAAAGTGCGTGTGGGCGAACCGGTCGTTGAGTTGCAGACCGACAAGGTGAATTACGAACTCGAATCCACGGTTGAGGGCGTGCTGCTCGAAATTGTGGCCAGGGAAGATTCAGAGGTTCCGGTGGGGGAAACGCTCTGCCATATCGGTGACCCGGGCGAGGCTGTGCCGAAGCCCTGAATTGAGTGAGGAGGCAGCGATGCCAAAAAAGCCGACGGGGAAACTTGGAAAAGAACGGCTGATCTGGATGTACACGCAGATGCTGCGCATCCGCGAGTTTGAAGAGCGCGTGAAGCGGACGTTCGTCGAGCATCCGGGCGTGATCCGCGGCCATACGCATCTTGCCGATGGCGCCGAGGCCTCCATCGTCGGAGCCCTGGCGACACGGCAAGAGAATGATCTCGCCATGCCAAGTTATCGTTGCCATGGCTATCCGATCGTTCTCGGCACTTCCGTAAAAAAAATGATGGCGGAGATCTATGGCCGCACCGACGGCCTCTGCCACGGGTTTGGCGGGTCGATGCATCTTGCCGACCCGGCGCACCACTTTCCAGGAACCTCAGGCATCATCGGGCAGGCCATCGCGCACGCCACCGGCGCTGCCTTGACGGCGCAGGTGAAAAAGACCGGACAAGTTGTTTATTGTTTCTTCGGCGATGGCGCCAGCAAACAGGGGGCGTTCTTCGAATCGCTGAACATGGCTGCGGTCTGGAAGCTGCCGATTGTCTATATCCTCGAGAACAACGAATACCAGGCCTATACCCACATCAGCCTCGAAGATGCCAACTGCGTGGCAGGCGACAACCTTTCGAAGAAGGCCGAAGCCTTCAGCATGCCGGGCGTCACGGTGGATGGGACGGACCCGCTCAAAGTGTACGAAGTTGTCGGCCAGGCCGTGAAGCGCGCGCGAGCCGGCAAGGGACCGAGCCTGATTGAATCGAAATTCTACCGTTTCAGCGCTCACGGCAATGCCATCACGATCCCTCCGGTGCCGACGCAATTTCCCAAGCACGAAGCGATCGAGACCTACGGCAGGAAGAAGGAATACGCCGCAGCGCGAGCGAAAGATCCGATCCAGATGTTTCGCAAGAAATTGAGGAGTCGCGGAGTCTTGTCGGAGAAGGACGCCGTGCGCATTGAGGACTCCGTTCGAGCGGAGCTGGAAGATGCGGTGCAATTTGGCCTGGCGAGCCCCTTCCCGGCGCCCGAAGAAGCCACGAAGTATGTGTTTGCATAAGAAGAAGGAGTACGTATGCCGCGTGAAATGATGTACGCCGAGGCGATGGCCGTCGCAATCACCGAAGAGATGAAGCGCGATTCCGACGTCATTTTCTACGGGCAGAATCTGGGAATGACGGACCGCGATCCCATGGTCCGCGCGTTCGGGAAGAATCGCGTGCGCATCACGCCGATCTCGGAGACCGCCGAGTTGGGCATTGCCATCGGCGCGGCGATGACCGGCTTGCGCCCGGTCGTCGAATTGTGGATGAGCGAGTTCATGCTGGTCGCCATGAATCAGGTGCTCAACGAGGCGCCGCGCCTGCGCTATATGTCCGGCGGGCAGGTGAAGGTGCCGGTTGTTTTTAAGGCCGGTTACGGCTTTGCCGCGGGCTGGGCGGGGCAGCACTCCAATTGCATCTATCACACCATGATGGGGGTTCCGGGCTTGAAAGTGGCGATGCCTTCGTGCGCTGCGGATGCCAAGGGACTCATGGCTGCGGCGATCCGCGACGACAACCCAGTTGTCTATCTCCATCACTACATGCAAATGCTGGACAAGGGGCCGGTGCCGGACGGCGATTACGTGACTCCGTTCGGCGTAGCGGATGTAAAGCGAGCTGGAACCGATCTCACCGTGGTGGCGACAGGATGGATGGTATCGAAGTCGCTTGCTGCGGCGGAAGCGCTGGCGAAAAAAGGCATCAGCGTGGAGGTCGTGGACCCGCGGACGATCGAGCCTCTGGACATCGAGACCATTCTGAAGTCCGTGAAAAAGACCGGACGGCTCGTGGTGGTGGATCAGGCAACGCGCCATGCTTCCGTCGGCGCGATCATTGCCGGCGAGGTTGCCGAGAGGGGGCTCCAGTACCTCAAGGCGCCCGTCAAGATGGCTACGGCGCTGGATACGTCGATTCCTTACAGCGAGCCTCTCGAAAAGTACGTGCTGCCCAACGAAGAGAAGATCATTGAAGCAGTGAAACATGTCCTCAACTCAATGAGTCGAGGAGCCTGAGTCCCGAGAAGAGTTGGTCGAGCGAGGAGGTGCATCGTGTCCACCTACGTTCTGGTTCATGGCGCCTGGCGCGGCAGTTGGATTTGGAAACGAGCCCGGCGGCTGCTTCAGGCCCAAGGGCACGAAGTATTCACTCCGACTCATACTGGAGTGGCTGACCGCAGCCACCTCTCCTCACCCAACGTGAATCTGGATACGCACATTACGGATGTCGCCAATCTCCTCCGCTGGGAGGAACTTTCGGACGTAATCCTGTGCGGCCATTCCTATGGCGGCTGCGTGGCAAGCGGCGTGGCCGATCGAGTCCCAGAGCGAATCGGCGCGCTGGTCGATCTCGATGCATTCGTTCTGGAGAATGGCCAATGCTTGAACGACATGATTCCGCCGGAAGTGCGGCGAGAGCGCCTCGATCAAGCGAACGAAGTAGGCGAGGGCTGGAAACTGCCGCCAATTTCCGCGGAAGAATTTAACGTCAATCCGACCGACCGTGATTGGGTGAATCGGCAAAGCACCATGCAATCGTTGGCCTGCTTTGAACAACCGCTGCTTCTGACCGGAGCCATCAACCAGATTAAAAATGTCACTTACATATGGGCGAGCGGTTGGTCTCCCTCGCCGTTTCCTCAGTTCCATGAAAAGGCGCAAACGAAGGGTTGGAAAACGATCGCGATCGACTGTGGCCATGACGTGATGCTTGACCGGCCGGAAGAACTGGCCGAATATCTGCTAGCGGTTTCCCCGCACCGAGCTGTCTCTGCAAGTTGAACGCGAGCACGTTCCGCCATCGCGAGACTCAAATTCTCCGCGCCTTCATTTCCCTGCTGAGGTATTCCGCCTGCCGTAGTGCCAAGGCCACAATCGTCAAAGTTGGATTGGCTGAGCCTGACGTGGGCAAGGCGCTGCCGTCCGAAATGAAAAGATTCTTGACGTCGTGCGTCTGTCCCCACGCGTTGGCGACGCCTTCACGTGGGTCCGCGCTCATGCGCGCGCTGCAAGTATTGTGGGTTGCAGGCGGAACCGGGCCGAACACGACCCGCTCGGCCCCGACCGCCTCGTACATCCGGGACATCTGCGTCTCGGCGTGCTCGCGCATCGCCTGGTCGTTTGCGTGTTCATCGACGTGGACATTCGGGACCGGCAGACCGAAGGCGTCCTTGACGTCGTGGTTCAACGTAATTCGGTTCTCCGCGCGCGGCATGTCCTCGCCATTGATCAGCATGCCCGCCATATTCCGATAGTTCTCGAGGATGGATGCGAAATCGCGCCCCCACCCATACGGTAGGCCAACGAGCGGGAACGTCGGCAGGTCGAGCGTGCATAGCTCCATTCGATAGCCGCCGACGAATCCTCGTTCCGGATCGTTTTTCACTTCGTCCTCAACCACCCCGGCAAGCGTCGCGCCGCGCCAGGAAGCTACCGGTTTGTCGAAGATTCCCCAGACAAATCCGAGAATCTGGTGGCAGTAGTTCCTCCCCACTTGGCCATGGGAGTTGGCAAGCCCTTGAGGAAATTTCGAGGAGTCCGAGAGCAGCAGAAGCCGCGGCGTTTCGATCGCGTTGCCCGCTACGCAGACGACGCGCGCCTTCTGCCGCTGCTCGCGCCCTTCGCGATCCCGGTAGATCACGGCGTTGGCGCGCCCGCCGGCGCCGTGCTCGATTCGCGTGGCCGTGCATTCGATGCGCAGATCGAGATTCCCGGTGGCTTCGGCGCGGGGGATCGAAGTGTAGAGCGTGCTCCACTTCGCGCCGATCTTGCACCCCTGCGCGCAAAAGCCCTGCTGGATGCAACCGGCGCGGCCGTCGAAAGGGCGTGAATTGATCGCGAGGTGGCCGGTGTGCGCGCGCTTGTAGCCCAGCTTTTTCGCGCCGGCGTACATAACCTTGAAATTGTTCGAGGCAGGCAGGCCCGGAACTCCGTTGCGGCGCGTCACGCCAAGCCGGCGCTCCGCTAGCAAGTAGTACGCCTTCAACTCGTCGTAAGAAATCGGCCAGTCGATCAGCGAAGTGCCGGGGATATTGCCGTACGTGGTTCGTGCTTTCAATTCCCATGGCTCGAAGCGCGGTGTGGCCGCGGTCCAGTGAACCGTGGTTCCACCCACCGTTTTGCAGTGCCACACCGGAAGGGTGGGAAAATTCTTCGCTACGCCCCAGTTTCCGCTCTGTGTGCGAGGATCGAGCCAGGTCAGTTGAAGAAAAGCATTTCCCGGAACCTGCGAGAAGCTCGCTGTCGACTGCCGCCTGCCGGCTTCCAGAACCACTACCTTGATTCCTCGTGTAGTCAGTTCATGGGCGAGCGTGCCGCCACCAGCGCCCGATCCGATGATAACGACGGCACTTTCGTCTCGGAATTCAATGCGGGCCATACTGTTCCTCTCGGCCGATCAGGCGCCCTGCGGAAGCGGGCCGCTGTCTTCCGCCGGAACTTCCGGCAACCAGCGCAAGTCGTTGAACCCGCGAAGCAAATACCCGCCTTTGGAAAATGCTTCGCCCTCGTAGCCGAAGTAGGCGTAAGCGATCGGGTTGGAGTAAAGAACCTGCAGAGTTTTGAGGCGCATCGCCTGAAAGAATGGGTAAGACTCGATCTGCTTTAGCGCTGCAACCCGCTCGGTCTCGGATGCCGCGGAAAAATCAGCCCGCAGTGATGCCAAGCCTTCCTGGATCATTTTGTGCCTGCCGGCGTCCTTCGCGGCGTCGCTGTCGATCGCCTGGACCACCAGCGCGTACGCGGCATCGTCCAGCTTGTCGTGCGGCGCGATCGTGCGCGCGACGCTCATGAGCTTGGCGCCCTCGGAACTCGTGAGGGTGGTGAGATCCACAGCCCACGCGCGCGCCGGTGCGATTAGGGCCAGGGGGCTTCCTGCGACCACCCATCCGGTCAACAGTCCGGTCGTGGTTTTCAGCAGCTCTCGCCGGTTCAGGGTAACGAGATCGTCCATGCGTTGTCCTCCTGAGCGGAGTATGCATTTGCGCGCGGGATTCGGATTGCCGGAGACAATATCACGAATTCCCGCATTCACCGACTTTCCGATAAACGCGACCAGTGCGGCAGTTTTCGCTTCCCGCCATCTCGAACTCGTGTAAAGTGCCGCAAGATACCGTCGCCGTTCGAGCGCAGGAGGGGAGCGCGGCCGTGGGGATAGAATCCGGTAAACGGCAACCGTGGCCTTGGCCGGATGAACTCGACGCTCTGATTGCCGCTCCCTCCTTTCACAAGAATTTGTTCGAAAACGATCTTGTGCGTTACCTCGAAGTGATCATTCCTCCGGGGGACTTTGTTCCCGTGCACACGCATCGCTGGCCCAGCGTGATCTATGTGCGGAGCACGAGCGATTTCATCCGCCGCGACGGCGAGGGCCGAGTCATGTTCGATTCACGCAAAGCCGGGGCGCTGCCCAAAATGCCAACCGTCGAATGGGTGGGACCGCTGCCGCCCCATTCCGTCGAAAATGTTGGCAGCTCAGAAGTGCACTTGCTGACAGTGGAGTTGAAGCAGTCAAGAGCCTAAGCGGTGGGTGAGGCAGAGCGTGACTATGAAGTACAACAACGTCGAACTGATCGCTTCGTACTGGACGCTGGCGGGCGGCGCCGAGCCGCACACCGATCATGAGTATAGCGTCTTCGATTTCAAGGATCGCGTCGAGGCCTGCGCCAAAGTAGGTTTCAAAGGAATGGGGATCTGGCATGCCGACCTCGTCCACACGCTCAAGCGGCGGCCGCTAACGGAAATCAAACGAATCCTCGACGACAACGGCATGAAGCACATCGAGATCGAGTTCCTCGGGGATTGGTTTCTCACGGGTGAAAAAAAGAAGAAGTCGGATTTGGTAAAGCAAGACCTGCTGACAGCCGCGCAGGCCCTGGGCGCAAGGCATATTAAGGTGGGCGATTTCTTCCACACGGACACGCCGATGCCCCAGGTGATCGACACGTTCGGCGCCCTTTGCAGAGATGCCGCCGCCTACGGCACTAAAATTGTCTACGAGCTGATGCCCTTCGCCATGATCGACACCCTTCCGGACACGCTGACGATGCTGAAAGGCGCCGGCGAGAAAAACGGCGGAATCATCTTCGACCTCTGGCACCTCGTAAAGATGCGCGTCCCTTACGAGGAAATCGGCCGCTTCCCATTGGAGTATTTCTTCGGCGTCGAGATCAATGACGGCACATTCACCGCGCCCTGGAGCCTGCACGAAGACACGATCAATCACAGACGGCTCTGCGGCGAAGGCGAATTCGATATCCGCGGTTTTCTCGATCAGGTCTGGAAGGCAGGATACCGCGGCCCGGTTGGCATCGAAGTCCTCAACAAAGAACTACGCAAGCGCCCTCTGGATGAATTGGCCGCGCGGTCGTTCACCACGACTCTGGCACAATTTTCCGCTTAGCCGGCATTTTCCTCGGCCCAGTTATGTGGGGGAATGCAATGGAAATGGCCTCACCGCTCACGTGATCGCAACGAAAATATAGAGTCTGACGGTGGGAGCCGGGCGAACGAGTCATACGCAAAATACAAACGCGCTACTAGAGAAAATAATCCCCAATTCCTTACTTCCCCAGCTCTCTCGGAATCTCCGATTGATTTCGAAAGTAGCAAATCGCCGAAACGCGGGCTGAATACTCGATCTCCTGCACCGAGGCTGAGCACTGAAGACTGAATGGCGGAGAGGGTGGGATTTGAACCCACGGTCGAGTTTCCCCGACACACGCTTTCCAAGCGTGCTCCTTAAACCGCTCGGACACCTCTCCAGGATGGGGAAACCCGACCAGACTAGCACATAAATCCGGTGGGAAGAAAACTGGGTGCTGCAAGGGAACCGCTACGTGTACTTCAGCAGAGCCTTGAAACCGAAATCCATGTGCAGCTGCATGTGGCAGTGGAAGAGCGATGGTCCGGGTTGATTGGCCACGAAATCCACTTCGGCGTCGCTGAAGCGCGGAACGTTGACGATATCTTTCTTGATGCCGGCCGTGGTTTTTCCGCCGATTTTCACGATTTCGAAATCGTGCCGGTGAAGATGCAGCGGGTGCCAGTCACCGGTCTGGTTGTGAAAAATCATCCTGTAGCGCTTGCCTTGCTTTACGAGGAGCGGATCGGTATCGGGCCAGGATTTCTCGTTGATCGTCCACCGGTTGAAGTCGACGCGATTGCCGGGAATTTTTTTGAACGTGAGCTCGAAGGTTCCGTCGGGTTCAGGCAGCTTGTCCTGCGTTCCGAACATTGTGTAGTCCCACATGGCCTTCTCCGGCTTTTCCCAAACAGGTTCACCCGATTGGCCGGCGTATTCGACCACGATGCCCATGCCCATCTGCCGCTCTTTGTCGTCCGTCGAACCGAGAATCCAGACGCCCGGGCGGTTCATTTCCACCACGGCGTCGATGCGTTCGGCGACGGCGACCATAAGCACATCCACCGAGGCTTGCGTGGGAACGGGGTTGCCGTCCATCGCGATCACTTTGAATTTGTGTCCCGGAAGCGCGAAGGAAATATCGTCGGTTGCGCTCGAGTTCAGGAAGCGGAGGAGGACGCGCTGGCCTTGCTTCACGCGAATCGGCTCTCCGTGGCCGAGCGCCTTGTCGTTGATCGAGGCGCTGCCGTAGGCGATCTCCCAGCCGTTGTTCGGCGGGCCGAGATGCGCGAGCGACGGTTCCCAAGAATGCGCGGCCAGAAAAATTTCCTGGTCATAATTTCCGGGCTCGCTCTTCGGCTCGACATAGAAAAATCCGAACTGGCCGGTGAACCCGCCCCGGTCGAGGTGATCCATGGCCATCGTATGCGTGTGATACCAGCGCGAGCCGGAGGGACTCGGCGCGAAAGTGTACTGGCGGCTGCCGTGCGCAGGCACGAGCGGCGTGCCCTCTTCCTCCGAGCCGTCTACATCAGAGGAAACGAACTGGCCGTGCCAGTGAATGAGTTCGTCAACGTCGGTGTCGTTGTGGACGTCAACCGTGATGCGCTTGCCTTCGCGCATGCGCAGGATCGGCCCCGGTGCTTTGCCGTTGTAGCCGACGGTCTTGATGATCTTACCCGGGGCGATCTCGACGCTGACGGGAGCGATCCGCAGCGTCAGGTCAGGCCTGGCCGGCGGGAGCGCGGCGACCGAGGAGAATCTCGGAAGCGAGGCCAGCGCCGCGCCGACGGCGCTCGCGCCGCCTATCGTCAAAAATGTTCTTCGATTCAGCATGGCGACCCTCGCGTATTTTGGAAGCACGGTCAAAGATGATTTCGAAGCGCCATAATCCAATCGGCTCCGAGCCGTGTCAAGCGCGAATCCGTATCGCAGGAGCGCTCGTGCGAAAAGAGGTGTCGAGCCCAATCCACCAAGTTGCGTTGGCTCACTTGAGAGGCAAAATGCGATTCGGGTCGACGCGCACCACGAGGTAGCTGATCGATCCGTCGATCGCGCTGAACCAGTGTGGCGTGCCCGCGGGAATCACGACCACGTCGCCCGCTTTGATCTGTTGGCTCGTGCCGCCCTGTATTCCTGAGCCGCTCTCGCCCGGTCCGTCCTCAAATTTCACGGATTCACTATCAGCCGGCCTGGGCTTGGCGTTCACGAGCGTGCCCCCGGTCACGAGCGTCGCCCCGCCGTCGATCACGTGATAGATCTCCGTCACCTTGAAATGCACCGCGGCGACTCCGGGAGGGGATTGCGGCCGGTGGATGGCGCCGACGGCGACGTTATAGCCGCCCGCATCCACCACGTGAATGTTCGGCTGGGGATTCACGGCCAATTGAGGTGACCTGCCCAGCGCAGCTTGAACGTTGGCGACGCTGATGTAGGTCGCGACCGGCGACGACTGTTGGGCCGGCGCAACATCGGTAGGCGCCGCGGAAAACGTGAACAGAAACGCGAGAACGCCGAGCAGTGGTTTCACGGGTGACTCCGTCGACGAGGATTGTTTGATGGGGCCTCGCAACTCGGCGCAACGCTACACCCAGTGGCGCTGCAACGCAATCTCTCGTGCGACGTGAACACTCCTCTTTCGACTCTGATACAATCACGATTCTTCAGCGCGCTTTCATGATCACACCGCCGACGAAATTTCATCTCCCCGGCTGGCTCCAGGCCGTTGTCACCGCCGCAGGAGGGCCGGGCCTTTTCCTGATCGCGTTCCTCGATTCCTCGGTTCTTACGTTTCCGGTCATCAACGACCTTCTGCTGATCGATCTTTCAATCCGGTTTCCGAAACGCATGCCGTACTACGCGGCAATGGCTACGATTGGATCGGTCACCGGATGCGTCCTGCTGTATTACATTGCGCGGAAGGGCGGGGAAGCCATGCTTCAAAAATATGCCGGCCCACGCTCGCAACGAATCCACGCATGGATCAAGCGGAACGGCTTCCTCAGCATTCTCATTACGGCGCTGCTGCCCCCGCCGAACCCGTTCAAGATATTCGTAGTCGCGGCGGGCGCGCTGGAAATGCCCATGCGTTCGTTCGTCCTGGGATTGCTGGTCGCGCGGGGGATCCGCTATTTCGGCGAGGGATTTCTGGCCGTGCGCTACGGGAATCAGGCGAGCGACTATCTTCTGACTCACAAACTTGAAGTCAGCGGAATTACGCTCCTCGTTGTCGTTGCGCTCTACCTGGCGTCTCGCGTTGCGTTCGGGCAGTCCGGAACTTCTACGTCCTAGATTTCACTTGGCGCTCGCCGGCGAATCGAACTCGATTCGATCGCTGATGACCAGGCTCTGCGCGTTTTCGTGAATGACGGCGACGACTCCCCGCTGCCCGGCCAGTTCGGAAGCAAAGCGCATGTCTCGCAAACGAACCACTAAGCCGTCTCCTTCGTGCTGCACGCTCGCAAGAGGGAATCGCGCGAAGTTCAGGAAACGGGCGGCCGCGGGACTCGTAACTGCATTCTTCAGCATCGGCGACAATTCGGGTTTGAAGTGCACATCCGCGAACTCGGGATCAAAGGCGCGGCCCGGTCCGAGGGGGACTTCGAGTTGAATAACCATATTGTCCGTCTCGACGACGCCGGACCAGGAGAGCGGATTCGACGGGTGAGGGAACGCTGCCACCCCCAGCGGCGTTTGCCCGCGGTATTCGCGAGAATCGAGAAGCGCGACGGCTCGTTCGTGCGCAACCGATCTCCCGCCAACGACCAATGCGGCGAGAGCCAGACCGGCGATCGCTCCGCGATGCGGGCCGTGGCGCTTCGGCTTCGCTCCAATTTCCTGGTGTACGAGGCGAAATAATTCGGGAATGAGCAATCCGGCGAGCAGAAAGAAAAGAATCCAGGAGTCCACGCCGTAGACGAGATCCCACGCGTACCATCTCAATCCAAAAGGCCAAAGCAGCTGGACGCCATACCCGTTCAGCAAATCGAGGAACAAATGTGTTCCCGCGCCAATGAAGCAAATGGCAATCGCCGGGAGAATGCTCACCGCGAATTTTGAGTACTTGCGGCCGACGAGCCAAGACGCCCCGGCCACGCCGGCGACGATGACGACTGTCCCGACGAACGAGTGCGCCGCGGTGCGGTGACCGCGCAAGAACGCATCCGCTCCGCCCAGCCGCGTGACCCAATCGACGTCCGCGATCAGGCCGGAGACCAGCAGCATCGGCGTCGCTGCGCGCGTGATTCGATTGAGTCCGGCGCGCCCGAGCGCAAGCGAAGCAAGAGCGTGCGTGACAGGTTCCACAGCGCGGATACTACAACGGATCGGGGATGGCGAGGGTGAGCGCGTCGGGCACGATGCGGAACTCGACCGGCAGGCGGCCGGCGGGTTCGCCGTCGACCTGGATCTGGACTTGGCTGCCGTTTTTGGCCGCGCACTGCAGGGAATTGGATTTGAAGAAGCGCACGTAGCGCGCGTTGCGAAGCTTGCCGGCCCAGATGAGCGGAAGGTAGGCGAGATACCGCCAGGCGCTGCGCGTGGTGACAAAAACCAGTTCGAACTCCGGCCGCAGCAAATCCGCTTCCGTGGTGATCTTGAATGGCCCGCCGTAGTGCTTGGTGCGGCCAACGATCACGAGCGAGGCATCGATGTCTCCGGGGCAGCCGGCCATTTGCGTTCGAAAGAGGGGGAAATCGTAGCGAGTGAGCTGACGCAGGCCTTCCTGCCAGTAGGCCAGGACTCCGGCCTTCAGTTTGATTTCGGGCCGCACCGCGGAAACCAGCGCGCCGTCCGCGCCGGCGCCGGCAACGCTCAGAAAATAGCGCGGCTCGCCGCTGGATTTTTCGGGGATAGCGAGGCCGAGGGCGATACGGCGATACGGAGCGTGGGCGACGAGCTTCGCCGCGCGCGGTAAATTCCAAGGGAGCGACAACTCCTTTGCGAGCACGTTCGCCGTCCCCGCGGGCAAAACCGCGAGCGGCACCTGGGTGCAGGCCAGGCCGTTCACCACTTCGTTGACCGTGCCGTCGCCGCCGCAAACGATCACTAGGTCGCGCGATTCCTCGACGGCTCGGCGCGCCATGTGCGTTGCCTCGCCAGCCGCCGCGGTGTTCTGGAGCTCCGTTTCGATTTCAGCTTCGCGAAAAATCCGGCGCGCTTCATCGAGCTGCCGCACGCGGCGGCCGCCGCCGGCCGTGGGATTTACGATCAGCACTGCATCTCGAAATTGCTTGGGCACCAAGTTCACTCCGATCATTTCGACAGTAAGGCATTCATTCAAAGAAAACTAAGATACCGTGACTCGACGAAAAATGTGCCGGCTGTTTCGAGGCGGGACACGCATTGTATACTAATCCCCGTTTCTTTAGATGCGTCGAGGCCGCATGGCGAAGCACGCGACGTTAGCCAAACAGATCGAAAAGCTGCGCGAAGAGCTGCGCCGGCACGAGTATCTCTACTACGTGCTGGACGACCCGGAAATCTCCGACATTAAATTCGACAAAATGATGGCGGAGCTCAAGCGGCTCGAGGCGGAGCACCCGGACCTGGTCACACCCGATTCGCCGACGCAACGCGTGGGTGGCGCGCCGCGCAAGGGATTCGAAACGCGGCAGCATACGCCGCCAATGATGAGCCTCGACAACACGTACTCGATGGAAGAGCTCGAGGATTTCGACCGGCGCGTGCACGAACTGTCCGGCCGCGAGAAAGTCGACTACGTCACCGAAAACAAATTCGACGGATTGAGCATGTCGCTCGTTTACGAGAGCGGAGTTCTTGTGCGCGGGGTGACTCGCGGCGACGGCACGACCGGCGAAGACGTCACCGCCAACGTGCGCACGATCCGCTCGATCCCGTTGCGAGTGGACGCCCCGGAAGTAAAGAAGCTCCACCTGCCGCCGAATTTCGAGGTGCGCGGGGAAATCGTCATGCCGCTGCGCGCCTTTGAAGCGCTCAACGAAAAGCAGGACGAGGAGGGCGGAAAAAGGTTCGCGAATCCGCGCAACGCCGCGGCGGGCGCGGTGCGCATGCTCGACCCGGAAATCACGCGCTCGCGGCGCCTGGAATTTTACGCCTACTATCTGCTGGCGAACGGAAGAATGCCCACGCGCAGGCATTCGGAAGCGCTCGAAGCCCTGCAAAAACTTTACTTCAGGGTGTCCCTCGACTGGCGCGTGTGCGAATCGCTTGACGAGGTGCGAAGGTTTGTCGACGCGCTCGAAAAAAAACGCGACAAGTTGCCGTACGAAATCGACGGCGTCGTGATCAAGGTCGACGAAGTCGGACTACAGGAGGAACTCGGATCGACCGCGAAGGCGCCGCGCTGGGCCGTCGCGTACAAGTATCCGGCGCGGCAGGAAACGACCGTCGTAAACGACGTCATCTTCCAGGTCGGCCGGACCGGCACGCTTACGCCCGTCGCGGTGCTCGAGCCGGTGCAGGTTGGCGGAGTCACGGTGAGCCGCTCGACGCTGCACAACATGGACGAAATCGCGCGCCTCGGCCTGCAAATCGGCGATTCCGTGATCATCGAGCGCGCCGGCGAAGTGATCCCCCACGTGTTGAAGGTGGTCAAGGAAGGCCATCCGCGCCGGGAAGTCGTCGTGCCGGAGCGCTGCCCCGAATGCCACAGCCGGATTCACAAAGATCCGGAGGAAGTCGCCTATCGCTGCGTCAATGCGAGCTGCCCGGCCAAGCGCAAGGAATCGCTGCTGCACTACGCCGGGCGCCACGCCATGAACATCGACGGCCTCGGCGACAAGATCGTCGACCAACTCGTGGACAAAGGCATGGTGAAGGATTTCGCCGACCTCTACGAGTTGAACCTGGACGAAGTCGCCGCGCTGGATCGCATGGCGGAAAAGTCCGCGCAAAATCTGCTCGACGAAATTGCCGCCAGCAAGAAAAACAGTCTCGCGCGCCTGATCTACGCACTGGGGATGCGTTTCGTCGGTGAGCGCACCGGCCAGCTTCTCGCCGAGCATTTCGCGTCGCTTCCGAAGCTCGCTCAGGCTAGCGTCGAAGATCTCGAGGAAGTCGGCGAAGTCGGCCCGAAAGTGGCGCAAAGCATCGCCGATTTCTTCTCCGAATCCGCAAATCGAAAGTTGATCGAGCGCCTAAAGGACGAAGGCCTGAACATGACGGAAAAACGCGCGGCGCCGGTGGACACGCGCTTCGCCGGCAAGACGTTCGTCTTCACCGGAGCGCTTGCGCGGCGCTCGCGCGAGGAGGCCGGCGCGGAAGTGACGCGCCATGGCGGAAAGGTGACCAACTCCGTCAGCAAGCTCACCGATTATGTTGTGGTTGGCGCCGATCCCGGCTCGAAATATGACAAGGCGCGTGCGCTCGGCGTCACGACCCTGAGCGAGAACGAATTCGACGATTTGCTGGTGGGCCGGCGCAAGGCCGAGCCGGCGCGGGCTGCGGCTCAGGCTGCCTCGACCGGTTCAAAAGGGAACGGCCGCGCGAAAAAGCGATAGGCAAGGGTAGGGTAGCCACGGAGAACACCCGTGTAGCTGCGACCACATCGTGTAAAGATTACGCTAGAGTTACAACAGGAGCAGGCGGGTTGCCAAATCAGCGATTCTCTGTATTTCTTTGCTGGAGTGAGACTTAAAAGTAAAAATTTGTGTATTCCCAAAATGGACGGTTACGTGCGATAGTATGCACGAGTTTTGGGGGAAAACGGAGAAGTCCTGACCACAAGTCAAGATACCCAGAACTGACAAATGTGGGGGGAGAACGCACAATGAGTAAGGCATCACTGTCCGCAACAATCATGCTCGCCGCAGCGTCACTGTTCATCGCCGGTTGCGCGACGAAGGAATACGTCAGGCAGACCATCCAGCCGATCGATCAGAAGATCGACCAGGTTGACAAGAGTTCGCAGTCGCGCGATTCGTCGCAGGTTTCCGAAATCAACAAGACCAATTCGACGGTCGATGACGATGAGAAGAAGCTCTCCGCGACGACGGAAATCGCCCGGACCGCTGACGGAGAGTCCAAGACCGCGATCGCCAAGGCCAATCAGAACACCAAGGAGATCGGCGACCTCCGCAACGTGATCGCGAATATCGACGACTACAAGCCTGCCGGCGCGCCCGTCGTCGTGCATTTCGCGGTTGCCAAGGATACGCTGACGGCGGACGAGAAGGCCAAGTTGGACCAGATCGCCACGCAGCTCGGCTCTCAGGCGCGTTACTTCATTACCGTCGAAGGTTACACGGATCAGACGGGCAGCCCCGAGTTCAACGAACAGTTGAGCCGGAACCGCGCGAATCAGGTGATCGCCTATCTCGTGGGTAGCCATGATATCCCGGTGTACCGCATCCACATGGTCGGACTCGGGGATCAAAAGTTGATCGACGAGGGCAAGGGTAAGAAAGCGCGTGAAGCGAGCCGCCGGGTCGAGATCATGGTGTACACGGCGAAGCCGTTGACAGTTGCCGCAGCCGGGGGAAATTAAGCGTAGTTCCGCAGTCATCACCCCGCATTGTCCGAGAGTGCCGTCCTACTCCGTTGGGCGGCACTCTTGTGTTTTCTAGCGTCTGAAAATCCCTTCATGAGAGGCTGATCCCCGGCGGCTCCGCGCCACGGCGTGGGCGGGAGAAGTGTTCGCAAGTATTCGGAATCAAACGTAGCTTCGGCGGCTTTGAAGCCGTGCCCGACAAACATTTTCGGACTACCGCACATGCCCGCAATCCTGCGCCACCTGGCCTTAGCCACTCCGACACGCCGCGCACAGCCCCAGCCGCTCACCGCGCGCAGATGGACTAAGATTAGGAGATGGCGCTGCGGTTTGCGCGCGACGACTGAAACGGAGATTTTTCTTGTCCGATCCCATTATCACGCTCACCACCGATTTTGGCGCAAACGACCATCTCGTCGGCGCAATGAAGGGCGTCATCCTGAACATCAATCCCGCCGCGCGAATCGTGGACATCAATCACAACGTAGTTCCCTACGATATTCTCGACGGCGCTCTGTGCCTCGGCAACGCGTACAAGTATTTTCCGTCGCGCACCATTCACGTCATCATCGTGGACCCTGGAGTCGGAACCGATCGCCGGCCTTTGCTGGTAAGCGGCGAAAAACAGTTTTTCGTCGCACCCGACAACGGTGTCCTGTCCGTGGTGTTCGAGCGCGAACCCTGCACCGTGCGCCACATCACCGCGCAGCACTATTTCCTGAATCCGGTCAGCCCCACGTTTCACGGGCGAGACATTTTCGCGCCAACCGCCGCCTGGCTCTCGAAGACCCTCGCAACGGAGGCGTTCGGCGAGGTGATCACGGATTTCGCGCGATTCAGCATGCCCAAGGCGAAATCCAACGGGCAAGCGGTGAAGGGCGTGGTCCTGAGGGTGGATGCCTTCGGAAACTTGATGACCAACCTTACCGCCGAAGACCTTCCCGCAGACGTGCTCGGTGGCGGGCCCATCCAGCTGTCGGTCAACGGCAAGCAGGTCCTCAAATTCGCGCAGACGTTCGCCGGTGGCGGCGCTGGAGAGCCGATCGCGGTGCTCGGGTCCGCCGGCTACCTGGAAATCGCTGTGAATCGGGGCAATGCGTCGCGTGCGCTCGGAGCCAATCGCGGCGCGGAAGTCACTCTCGAAATCAGCTAGCCTTGATTCCTTACCTAAACGGTTCCAGGAACCGCTTCACAGGCTGAAGCCTGTGTCCCCGATTCTTCATCGTTGCAAATCCATCGTAGTCAGGAAGGCGCGGGTGCGCGGATCGAGCCAGTCGCGGAGCGCGTCGCCGAGCAGATTGAAGGCTAGGACTGCGGCCATGATTCCTAGCGCGGGGAATACGACCAGGTGCGGGGCGTCGAAGAGATGGTTGCGCGCGTCATTGAGCATCGCGCCCCAACTGGGCGTGGGCGCAACGACGCCGAGGCCCAGAAAACTCAACGTCGATTCCGCCAGGATCGCGCCCGCCATTCCGATCGTGGCCTGAATCAGCACCGGTTGAAGAGTATTCGGCAGCAGGTGCCGCAGCAGGATGCGCGCGTGCGATGCGCCGAGCGATCTTGCGGCAAGGATGAATTCCATTTCGCGCACCTTCATGACCTGGGCGCGGGCCAGGCGCGCGTAGCCCGCCCAGCCGGTGATAATTAGCGCGAGGATCACTTTGTCCAGTCCCGGGCCCAGAAATGCCGCAAACGCGATGGCCAGCAGAATCCCCGGGAATGAAAGAAACGAATTGATCAGCACGATGTTGATGAAGCGGTCGAACGCGCCGCCGAAATATCCCGAGAGAGAACCGAGGGCCAGCCCCAGCAACCCGGCACCGAGTACGACCGAGATCCCGACCGTGAGGGAGACACGCGCGCCGTAGAGAGTGCGGGACATGACGTCGCGGCCGAGTTCGTCCGTGCCCATCCAGTGATGCACGCTAGGCGAAAGAAGGCGATTCGGCAGGCTTTGCGCAGTGGGATTGGCCGGAGAAATCCAGGGCGCGAGAATCGCCAGCAGAACCAGCGCCACGGTCACGGCAAAGCCCCAGCGACCGAGGGCGTTGGACCGGAGAAATTGGCGGAGCGGCGATTCCTGCGCGCTCATTGCAGGCGCACCCGCGGGTCCACCATCGCGTACACGAGATCCGTCAGCAGATTGACGACGACGTAGGACACCGCGATGACCAGGATGCAGCCCTGCAACAGCGGGTAGTCGCGCGCGGAGATCGCCTGCACCGCGAGGCGCCCGATTCCCGGCCAGGAGAAAATCGTTTCGGTCACGATCGTGCCGGCGAGCAGCGAGCCGAACTGTAACCCAAGAATTGTGATCACAGGAATCAGTGCATTCGGAAATGCGTGGCGGAACAGCACCGCCGTTTCCGTGATTCCCTTGGCGCGCGCGGTGCGCACGTAGTCGCTTGAGAGCTCCTCGATCATCGAACCGCGCACCATGCGCGTAAGGATCGCCGCGAGCGCCGTGCCCAGAGTAGCGGCGGGCAAAATCAGTCGGCTGATTCCTCCGCGTCCCGATACCGGCAGCCAGCCGATCTCGATGGAAAATACGAGAATCAAAACCGGACCCAGCGCGAAATTGGGAACCGACAGGCCCAGCAACGTGAAGACCGAAGTCGCGCGATCTGCGGCGCTTCCCCGGCGACGCGCGGAGAAGACACCAGCGGGAATGGCGATGGCTATGCACACGAGCAGCGCGGCGATCGACAACTCCAGCGTCGCCGGAAATCGCTCCAGCACGATCGGGCGCACAGGCGCCGAAAAACGCAGCGAGCGTCCCCAATCGCCCCGAGCAAGGCCCTCGAAGTAACGCGCGTACTGCACACCCAAAGGCTGGTCCAACCCGAGGGCATGGCGCAACTGAGAGATGTCCTCTGGCCGCGCGTCCTGGCCCAGCATCTGCTCGACGGGATCGCCCGGAACGACGTGAATCAAGAGAAAAACCATCGTGAGGATCAGCCAAAGCGCGGGCAGGGTGTACAGAAGGCGTTGCAAAAAATGCCGGATCATTTGGGCTTGAGCACCTTCTCGGCGGGCAGCTTGGCTTCGGCCGCGGGTGTCGCCGGCGCGGCGCTCGTTCGCTCCGCCACCGGCTTCAATCGCTGAATTTTCACGCGCGCCACTCTCCTGCGATCCATCTCCACGACGGTAAAGCGCAGACCGTCAAAATCAAAGCCCTCGCCGCCTCGTGGAATGAATCCGAGCCGGGCCAGCACGAAACCTCCGACGGTAGCGTAGGACGGATCCTCCGGAAGCACGATGTTGTACTGCGATTCAAGATCGCGCAAGCCGAGCGAAGCGTCAAATATCATTGCGGCGTCCGGTCCCTGGCCGACAACAACGGGCGTTTGGACGACGTCAAACTCATCGTGAATTTCGCCGATGAGCTGCTCGAGGATGTCCTCGAGCGTCACGAGCCCGAGGATCGTTCCAAATTCATCGACGACCATGGCCATCCAGCCGCGATGCCCCCGCAATTCCTGAAGCAGCTCGCTCACGGGCTTGCTTTCGGGAACGATGGAAATTTCATGAAGCATGCTGCGGACGCTAAACTCCGCGGGCGTCCAGCCTTCTTCCGCGCGGCGCTCGCGATCGAGGAGCACCCACACGATGTCCTTGATGTGGATGTAGCCGAGGACGTGCTCCCCGGCGGATTCGAAGACCGGCAGGCGCGAGCGCTGCGTCGTGACGAAGACGCGCAACACATCGTCGAGCGGGGTGTCGGCGGTCACAAAGTGGATGTCCGGACGCGGCACCATCAGCTCGCGCACCTGCATGCGATCGAGTTCGAGGGCCCCAAGGATGAATCGCTCCTCTTCTCTTCCGAGCAGGCCGCGTTCGCGCGCCTGCTGAATCTGAATCTGCAATTCTTCCGCGGAGTGAACTTGCGTGTGGCTGGTGCTTCCCGAAAAGCCGAGGCCCCGTAGCACCCACCGGCTTGCTCCATCAAGCAGACTGATTGCCGGGCGAAAGACTTCCAGGTACCACTGGAACGGGGGGGCGACCAAGAGCGCGACGCGTTCCGCGCGCTGCAGGCTCATACTTTTTGGAACGAGTTCGCCTAGGACAACGTGGAGAATGGTGAGGAAGAGAAATGCCGCGACGAGGGATACGAGATGCACCAAAGCGGCGGTGTGCCAGCCGGGAAGACTCGCGACGTATGGGCTCAACACCGAGGCCAGCGTCGATTCGCCGAGAGCGCCGAGACCGAGGCTCGTCAGCGTGATCCCGACCTGAACGCCGGAAACCACCCGCTCCAGCTTGCCGATCAGGTCCTGAACAATCTTGGCGCGGAATCCGCCCTCCGCGACCAACTGCCTTACGCGGGAGTGGCGTACAGCGACGAGGGAAAATTCGACGGCGGCAAAAAATCCGTTCACCGCAACGAGCGCGAGCAGTCCGAGGAGTCGCAGCCCAATCAAATCAGCCTGGCCCTCCGCCGGCTCATTCTATCATCCCGCGACCCCGGCCCAAGCCACCTGGAACTAGGCTGTTCCCCCGGTGCCAAGTTGTGCCCGCCGCCCTCGGGGAATAGACTGATTCGCTCTTCAGTTGAACCTATGCCGGAAGCGCCCGAAGTCGAAGCCGTTGCCATAGCACTGCGCCCGCTCGTGAAAGGCAGGTGTGTTTTGCGCGTCCGCGTGCGCCATGCGATCGCTGCCAAGCCACAGTCCGCCGGATTCCTGAATCGCAGCATCTCGGGCGCGCAGATCGCGGACGTCGAGCGCCGCGGAAAGTACCTCCTGCTGGCACTCGATCGCGGGTGCGTCTCGATGCATTTCAAGTTTGACGGACAGCTGCTGTGGTTTGACGCTCCCGCCGACGCCATGAGCCGGGGCATTCACTGGGACGTGGGCTTCGAGTTCGAGAATGGGATGCTGGGATTTGTCGACCAACGGCATCTCGGACGAGTGCATTGGCTGGCCAAGCCAGAAGACTCGCCGGGAATCAAGGCGCTCGGCGTCGATGCTTTTTCACGACAATTCACTCTCTCTCGATTCACCGAAGTTTGTGGCGAGCGGCCTCGCGCGTTGAAAATGTTGCTCATGGACCAGAAGCGGATCGCGGGCGTCGGCAACATCTACTCCTCGGAATCGCTCTGGCGCGCGCGGCTCAGCCCTTTTCGAAGAAGCGACCTACTCGCCGCCGCCGAGACTCGCAGGCTGCATAAAGCGGTTGTTTCGGTTCTCGGGCGTGCATTAGAATGCTGCCTTAACCCGCCGCCCGATTTTCGGAATTCGCAGTGGTGGTTTACCGGCCTGGAAAAAATACTTCGCGTTTATGATCGCGAAGGCCTTCCCTGCCGGCGCTGCCGCTCGAAAATCCGCCGGGTGGAGCAGGGCGGGCGATCGACTTACTTTTGCGCGCATTGCCAGCGGCCGTGAATAATGACCACCGTGAATCCAGCGTCGACCAAAAAGCCCGAACAAGAGAAGAAGCCCGAGTTCGAGCACTCGCTCTCCCGCCTCGAGGAGATCGTCGGCAAGCTAGAGAGCGCGAATTTGTCGCTCGACGACGCCATGAAGCTTTTCGAGGAAGGCGTGCAGCTCTCGCGCGATTGCCAGAAGTATCTCGAGCAGGCCGAGGGCAAAGTGGAAATTCTGCTGAAGAAAGCGGGCGGCGAGATGGCCGCGCAGCCGTTCGATCCCGAAGCCGAGGAAGACGCCTGACCTGCCTCATTCATCGCGCGCCCGAGCCGCCGCCCACCTGATGAACCTCCCCGCATTTTTCGAAGAAGATCGCGCCGCCGTGGACGCCGCTCTCGACCGGCTGATGCCCGCGGAGAATGCCCAGCCGCCTTCGATTCACCGCGCGATGCGCTACAGCGTGCAGGCCGGGGGCAAGCGGGTGCGTCCGATCCTGTGCCTCGAATCCGCGCGCATCTTTGCCGCGGACGTGACGCCGATCCTGCCGATCGCCTGCGCTCTCGAATTTATTCACACCTATTCCCTGATTCATGACGATCTGCCCGCGCTTGACAATGACGACCTGCGGCGCGGTAAACCCACCTGCCACAAGAAGTTTGGAGAGGCGACCGCCATTCTTGCGGGCGACGCCCTCTTGACGCTGGCGTTCGAAACGCTGGCAAACGTGCCCATCGACCCGGCGCGGCGCGTGGCGATTCTTTCTGACGTGGGCGCGTCGGCGGGCACGGTGAACGGCATGGTGGGCGGCCAGGTCGCGGACCTCGAAGCGGAGGGGCGCGCCATCCAGCCCGGGGAACTGGAGTACATTCACCGCTCGAAAACGGCGGCGCTCATTCGGGCATCGGTCGTCTCCGGCGCGATTGGCGGGGGCGCGAATGACGAGGACGTGGCGAGGCTGAAGCGTTTCGGCGAGACGATCGGCTGGGCTTTTCAGGTGGTGGACGATATTCTCGACGTGGAAGAATCTTCGGCGGCCCTCGGAAAAACAGCGGGCAAGGACGCGGCACAGCAAAAGGCGACGTATCCTTCGCTGTACGGTCTGGAAAAATCACGGGAGTTTGCAAAAGAGCTGGAGGCCCGCGCGATGGAGGAGATCAAGCCGTACGGCGCGCGCGCGGCGCGGTTGCGGGAGCTTGCGGAATTGATCGTCCATCGTCGCGCATAGAAATTTCGCGCGGCAGCTTCGGCCGCTGTCGCTCTGGGAATCGTGCAACACGCCGTTTGGGAGCGGATGATATACTTGCTCCTGGCGGATGGGCCGGGTGATCGCTGGGCCTGCTTTCGCAAGGAAGCCGGCCGGGAGGAAAGTCCGGACACCGTGGTCTTCGCGCTTGCTGCTGCGGATGAAAATTCGTGGCGCGGCGCGGGAGAGACCATAAGGGCAACGCGCCTGGTAACGCCAGGGGGTCGGAACTTTGTCTGGGCGGGCTGCAAGTACAGCCCGCACCCGGCGCGCTTCGGGCAAGCGAGGCGAGGTTCTCGGCTACGGAAAGTGCCACAGAAAATAAACCGCCGGTGCAACGCGCCTCGGTGGCCATCTGGAGGAAAACCTTCAGACGGCCTGAAAGCAGCCCGCGCAAGCGGATTGCGGAAGGTGACGCTGCTCGGTAAGGGTGAAAAGGTGGGGTAAGAGCCCACCGCTCCGGTGGCAACATCGGAGGCACGGAAAACCCCGCGTGGTGCAAGGCCAAATAGGAGGGGAGAGCTGCCCAGCTCGTTATGACCCTCGGGTAGGCTGCTGGAGTCCGGGTGCGAACCCGGACCTAGAGGAATGATCGCCGCGGCGCGCGGCCGGCAACGGCTGCGTGGCGCACAGAATCCGGCTTACAGGCCCGTCCGTCATTTTTTAATGTTTGTGATGGTTTGTGTCCAGCGGTGAATCTGTCTAACCTACGCGTCTAACGATTCCACACGAAAAACGATGTACCCGGCTCGATTGCTCACAGCAGATGGTATGGGCGCACTCAGTCAAGGCCGTGTAACCGTTGAAACAGACATAATCATGATTCCCCCCACGCTTGAAGTGGTCGAAGATGCCTGCTCGTGGAGCGGAGCCCAGACTCGCCGCACACGACCCACCATACCCAAACATACGGGACACAACTGCTACCAGATGTAGGGGCTCCAAAGTGAATCCGGTAGATGACCTACTTGAATTCTGGTAGACTGGTTTGAGTGGTTTTGGTTTAAGCGTAAGCCCCGCTATTACTGCAAGCAGCAGTAGCCGCGCTTCTCCTCCCGTAAACCCGGACCACATGACCAGATTGTGTCTCGGAGTGGATATGTTTGATGGAATCGAAGTTGACATGCTGAATTTGGGAGACGCGGATTGCATCCTGGTCACCCAGTGGTCTCCCTTCGGCCCTCAACGAGTCCTAGTCGATGGTGGAAATGGCGACGACGCCCCAATCGTAAAGGAATTCTTGCGTGCCAGGAATGCAACGTTTCTTTACGCTGTCGTTTGTTCACATTCTCACAAAGATCATGCCAGTGGGCTCGTCAAGCTGGTGGAGGACAAATCCATCACGATCTGCACTGGTTGGATGCACGACATTCGAAATCATTTGAGCCCGGCCACGCTACGCAGCGCATCCGCTGGAAATTCAACGCGAGCCGATGGCGTCAGACAGGTAATCGAAACAACCAAAGAATTGGCTGCTGCCTTCACTAGTCGGCAGATCATGCCCGTGGAGCCCTTCGCAGGTGCGTCAATTGCCGCATTTCCAGAGATGACTGTTGTCGGCCCAAGACTCCCGTACTATCAGAATCTATTGAAAGAAGTTACGGACCAAGTCCGACCTGCAACGTTTCCGCCCGTAACGATGCCGCCAGTTTCCATTTCGGATGCGATGAGTAAACCAATCCGACTGTCCGCGCTTCAATCTCCGGGCTTTGCCGGAATTGCTCCAGTCCCGCCGCTCTACCAAAATTTATCAAGCATGCTTGCCGCGATCCCGTCGCCACCTGCGCTTCCGACTGGCTTCACCTTTTCTTCTGTGCTCGCAGGCGTACTCAGCGATTCGAGTGTGAAGGAAGCTCCAAAAACGCAGCCGTTCAACAACACGAGCACCATTTTGGGTGTCCGCTCCCCCGGCGGACAGTTACTATTCACAGCCGATGCAGGCAGTGAAGCCCTCACCCACGTGCCCGCTTGCTGGAATGGCCTCATGTGGATGCAAGTACCGCATCACGGGAGTGATGGAAATCTTTCGCAAAAGGATATCGAGCGATTCCGCCCAAGGATTGCAAACATTTCCGCTTGTGGAGATTCAAGTCACCCCGACCGCGCGATAGTAAGTGGTCTGGTGAAAGTTGGCGCAAGAGTTTTCAGCACTCACCAAAACGGTCATCTGTGGTTCTGGAGCGGGGCTGTTCCCGCGAGGCCAGAATATGGATCGGCGGTTGAGATGAAAGGAACTGGAAATCCTCAACCCAATTACTTGAAGTTCTTGAACGGTACGAATGGGTGAGTGAGATAAATGCTGGAACTGCTTGACAAGATTTCTTCGTACAATTTATTCAACTATTTGCTTCCGGGCGTGCTGTTCGCGGTTATGGCCAGCAAACTGACCCACTATTCGTTTTTGGGTTATGACGTTGTCGTTGCTGCTTTCTTGTACTACTTCATCGGGCTTGTAGTAAGCAGATTCGGTTCTCTGGTCGTCGGGCCTGTGCTCAGGCTTACGGGATTCATAAAGTTCGCGGACTATAAAGCCTTCGTCGCGGCCTCAAAGAAGGACCCCAAGGTCGAATTGTTCTCAGAGGTGAATAACACCTACCGCACTCTATGCTCCTTATTTCTCCTTTTGCTTTTGCTAAAGTTATACGAAACATTGAGCATCCACTGGCCGTTGCTTGAGCGATTCTACGCGATCATTCTTGTGCTACTGCTGTTCATCACCTTTGTTTTCGCGTATCGGAAGCAGACCGAATTCGTAAAAAAGCGAATAAAGGCTACTTGCGAATGAGCTTAGGAAGATCGCGGTAGGGGATTTATGCCCTTTGGCAAGTGCGAACTTTGCCTGCAACAAGATGAAGAGCTCCAAAAGAGCCATTTAATTCCAGCCACGTCGGCTCAGGGTAATCCTTCAAGACTGGATGCGATCAAAGGCACCTTCAGGGGCTGAAGCCCGATTTAAGATGGGGCGTAATGGCCGGGCTGAAAGCCCGGCCCTCCGTGACCCACTTGCCAAAAGATCTAGAGCTAGAGACCGGGGAGCAGGAAGCCGCCGTCCACGGCGAGCGTTTGGCCGGTAATGTAGGAGCCCCTATCCGAAGCCAGCAGCAGCGCAAGTTCCGCGACGTCGCTCGGCTGGCCGATGCGTGGAATGGGCTGACGGGCCAGGATGCTGTTTCGCTGCGCTTCGTCCTTCCAGTAGTGCTCACTGAGAGTTGTTTGAATCAGGCCGGGGGCGATGGCGTTCACGCGAACGCCTTTGGGCCCGAGCTCGAGCGCGTAGGATCGCGTCATCATGATGAGGGCGGCCTTCGTCATGCTGTAGAGCAGGCTGTGGAGCTGCGGCCGAAGCCCGGCGATCGAGGCGATGTTGATGATCGAGCCGCGCCCGCGTTCGCACATTCCGGGGGCGATGGCTTGGATGAGGCGAAAGGCGCTCTTCAAATTGATCTCGATCATTTTGTCGAATTGAGATTCGTCGATCTCTAGACACGGGCCGAAGGAAATATTCGTGGCGGCGTTGTTGACCAGGATGTCGACCGCACCCAGTTCGCGCGATGTTGAGGCGACGAGTTGCTCGATCTGCTCTGGGCGGCCGACGTGGCAGGCGATCGGTTTCGCGCGCGGACCGATTTCGGCGGCGACCTGGTCGAGCGTATCCTGCTTGCGGCCGCAGATCGCGACACGCGCGCCTTCGCGCGCAAATGCTTCCGCGATGGCGCGGCCGATACCGCGGCTCGCTCCCGTTACGATGGCGACTTTTCCGTCCAGGCTGCCCACGAATTAGGTCTCCGGTCTTTGTGGGACAGCCACTCTTGGCTGTCCGGGTTGTGAACGCGCCGATCGTTTGCCTCAAAGGCGAATCAGCCAGGAGTGGCTGTCCCACACTTTCATCCCGCGTCCTCTTCAGCTCCCGCGAGTCGCATCGCCAGCGCGATGGAATGGGACGGATCGTAGGCGCGGAAGAGCGCCATTTTTTCGGCTTCGATCGATCCTTCCGCGTGCACGGCGAGCACAGCCTGGTAACCGCCATAGACGCGGGTCGTCAGATCGCTGATGAGATTCATGATCGCCATCCGCCGATCCGCCGGCCAGGCGCCCGGTAGATATTTTTCCAGCACCGGTTTCACGGAGGGCGAATCCCAGTCCTTGCCGCCCGGGCCGGTGACGAGCAGGCCGCCGGCGAGATCCTGCACCGTTTCGATCGCGCGGTGAAAATCGCGCGCAAAAGTCCACTTCGCGAGATTCGTTGTCAGGACGTCCGGACAGGTGACACCTTGGTCCACTTTGCAGCGAATTGCGGCAAGCTCCGCCAGGCCGCGCACCGTCTCGGCGTAACCGGCGAGCCACGTCAATTTTTCGCGCACGTGCCCGGCGCGATCGATTCCGTTCGCTTTCGCAATGGCGATGCCCGCACCTACGAGCGCATCGAGCAGCGGAAGCTTGTAACTCACGGCGGTGAACCGGTGAAACTCGACGAACGTGAGCGCGGTCGCGCCGGCCAGGTCCGGCCGATCCACAAAAAACACGCGGTCCCAGGGGACGAACACATTCTCAAAGACGGTGAGGGTCTCCACCATCTTGTGACTCGTGGAAATCGGGCGCGTGAAAGCATCGTCGGTGCCGTGCAAATAGTCCGACGCGTAAAGACGAAGTCCGGGCGTTGCCACAGGAACTGCGAAGGCGAGTGACCAAGGCTCATCGCCCGGGCCCATGGACCGGCTCGGCAGGACAATCACTTCATCAACGTAAGGAGTGCAGGAGGTATGAATTTTCGCGCCGCTGACGACGATGCCATCCGCGCGCTTTTCGACGACGCGCACGTACAGGTCGGGATCGTTTTGCTCGCAGGGGCGCTTGCTGCGATCGCCCTTCGCGTCGGTTTGCGCCACCGCCATCGCCAAATCGCGATCGCGACAGTGCCGGTAGAAAGCCTCAACGCGCTCGAGGCCGCCTGCCTCTCCGCTGCGGGCGAGCACGCGTTTCAGCGCGAACAGGGCGTCGGTTCCGATTTCCTTGATGAGCAGAACGAGCGTCGCGCCTTCCGCCGTGCCCGCTTCGATCAGCTTCATACGGGAGAGCAGATCGCGCGAGTCGCGGGGCACGCGAAAGTACGCGGAGTATTCGTCCGCGCCTTCTTGGTGAACGGCGAGATCGCGATACTTCGGATTTTCCGCGAGTTCAAAATCGATGGCCGCGTGGCGGGCCGCGACGCCCAATTCGACGTGGTCCACGACGCTCGGCACACACTCGCCGCGGTAGTAAACTTCGCGGGCGTCGCGGAGGCCCGCGAGGAATTCGGCAGCCGTTCGCAAAGCCATCTGTTGAGCCTCCGATGCGGGAATGCGGATTCTACTCGATCGGCGGCCAAATCGCTTTCAGGAAATCACCGCGGCGGGGCTATTTGTTTCTCGCGTGTTCCGCCTGAAATCGCCGCCGCAAAATGTATTTCTGAATTTTGCCCGTGGAAGTTTTCGGAAGCTCTTCAAACAGAATTTCGCGCGGAGCCTTGAACCGGGCGATCCGTTCGCTGACAAATCCGATCAGCTCATCCTTCGTGACGCGCGTTCCTTGCTTCAGAACCACGAAGGCCACGGGAATTTCTCCCCAGCGTTCGTCGGGGCGTCCAACGACCGCCGCTTCCAGAACCGCGGGATGTTCGGCCAGCGCCTTCTCCACTTCGACGGACGCGACGTTCTCTCCGCCGGTGATGATGATGTCCTTGGAGCGGTCGCGAAGCTCGATGTAGCCGTCCGGAAAACGCACGCCCAGGTCGCCGGTGCGAAACCAGCCGCGAATTTCGGCGGCGCGCGTGGCGGCTTCGTCGCCGTAGTAGCCGATGGTCACGTTGTTTCCGCGGACCACAATTTCGCCGAGGGTTTCGCCGTCGGCCGGTACTTCGTCGCCTTGCGCATCGATGACGCCGATCTCCGCGGTGACCACGTTGCCGACTCCTTGCCGCGCGTTCAATCTAGCTCTTTCGCCTTCGGGTTTTGACGCCCACTCGGGCTGCCACTCATTGATCACGGACGGGCCGTAGGTCTCCGTGAGCCCATACAAGTGCGTCACGTCCAGATTCAACGCGGCGAGCCGCGCGAGGAGAGCGGGAGTAGGCGGCGCGCCTCCCGTGAATACGCGGAGAGCCTGGCCGGGCCTTTTGTCGCCCGGCGCCGCGGCTGCTTCCGCGATCATCGTCAAAACCGTGGGCGCGGCGCAGAGGTGAGTCACTCCTCCTGAACAGATCGCCGACCAGATCGCGTTCGGATCGATTTGGCGCTGGCAAATATGTGTTGCGCCGGCGGCCGTGACCGCCCATGTGAAACACCAGCCGTTGCAATGAAACATGGGCAGCGTCCACAGATAACGGCTGTCCAATCCCATGCGCGAGTGAAACGCCATGGCCAGCGCTTGCAGGTACGCACCGCGATGCGTGTACATCACGCCCTTGGGCTGGCCCGTGCTGCCGCTTGTGTAGTTGATTGCCAGAAGCGACATTTCGTCCACGGGCTCTGTGGGGCAGGGATCTGAAGATGCGAGCAGCTGCTCGTACTCAGTCGATTCGTCGCCTGCAAGGATTACCCGCGCCGCGGCGGCGTCGGCTACGGTTCTTGCCGCTTCCGCAAACTCGCTCGCTGCGACGAGGATGCGCGCGCCGGAATTTTCCAGGATGTACGCGATCTCCCGCGGAGCGAGCCGGACGTTGATCGGCACAAGCGCGCAGTTGGCCATCGGCACACCGTTGTGCATTTCAAGCATGACGTGGCTGTTGGGACAAAGAGCCGCGATTCGATCGCCGGGTTGAACGCCTTCGCGCTTGAGGAGTCCAGCCAGCCGGTGCGCCCTTCCGCCAAATTCGGCATACGTGAAGCGCCGCTCGCCATCAACGATGGCCGTGCGGTCGGCGAAAATCTTCGCCGCGCGGTCGAGAAAATGCGCGGGATTCAGCGGAGTCGCTCCGCCCAAAAGCATGGCCAACTCCAATTGAAGTAGTGACCAAAGTTAACACCAACCCGCGCGTCTTTAGGGGAAATAGTGGCGCAGGCTTTTTACCCTGAGCGCAGTGAAGGGCAGCCTGTGGAGTTTTGTTACAGCAAGGTCGATCCCGCTGGAACCAACCCCCACAGTCCGCCCTTCACTGCGCTCAGGGTAAAAAGCCTGCCCACTGGTTCTGAGCCGACGGACATTCGCGCAAGCAGGATTCACAATTGATAGAGGAAAAAAACTCCAAGTGCCGTGAGCACGATGCCGTAGACGCGTTCGAGGCGGCTTGCTCTCGTGTGTATCGCAATGCGCGCCCCGACGTAGGAAAGCGGGGCGGAGCCGAGCGCGACGAGGCCAGCGACCGTCCACGAGATATGCCCGAGGTACGCGTGCACCACCGTCCCGGGCAGAGCGAGCACTGCCGAGACGGCCAGCGAACACGCAAATGATTTCTTCACGGGTTGCCGCAGAAATCGCGCGTACGCCGGCGCCAGCAGAAATCCCCCGGCGTTGGCTAGCAGGCCCGAGATGATTCCCACCCCGGTTGCGATCAGCACAAGCCTGGTCCGCCAAAACGACGGGCGAGATTTCGCAGAAGGATTTGGAGTCGCTCCTTCGCGCGCCGCATTCTCCCGCGGCCAAACCAAAAACGAAGCACCGAAGCCGAGTACCAACACGCCGGTCAGGATCAGCAACGGCCGCGCCCCGGTGTATTTCGTGAGCAGGGAGCCGAGGATCGTGGCAGGCACTCCGAAGGCGATGCTCCACCATACAATCTCCCAATCCAGCAGATGCGACTCCCAGTATTCTCCCGAAGCGATCAGCGTTCCCGGAATCGTGGCGGGCAGCGGCGACGCCACGGCGATAAATCCCGGATAGCCGATCAGGCTGAGCAGAGGCGTGGCGATGGCGCTGCCCCCCTTGCCGAAGAGGCCTCCAAGAAAGCCGATGACGATGCCGACGACAAACGCCCCGAGGTCTCGCAAATTTTCACCTTTCGCTTCAGGGCCAAGCCCCGCCTGCAGCACCAAGGCTTCAGAGAATATCAAGCACGTTCCGGGCTCGATAGATTTATCCTAGGGTTGCTCGCGAAAAATGTTAAGGAGGCACTCATGACGGATCTGAACCCGCAGGCGAAGCAGATGGCGGACGAGTCGATGGTGCGCAATCTGAGCGCTCAAGCTCGTGCCATCTGGCCTCAGGAATCGGGGCTGTTTCGCCGCTATGCGCTGCGGGCAGACGCTCGGATTCTTGACGCCGGATGCGGCCCTGGGGAAGGGTCCTCGCGTGTCGCCGAGCTGTTTCCTCGCGCAGACGTTCTTGGCGTCGATATCATCGATGCGTCCCTTGATTTGGCCAGGTCGCGGTACGCTGCCCTCGCGCCGCGGCTCCGGTTCGAGCACCAATCGATTTTCGAGTTGCGGGAAGCCGACCGGACGTTTGATCTCGTCGTCTGTCGCCACGTGATTCATTCCATCCCGCATCCGGAGCGCGTGCTGGCCGAGTTTGTGCGCGTGACGCGTCCGGGCGGTTACCTGCACTTGATTCCGGAGGACTACGGCATGTTGCACTTTCAGCCCGCAGCTTTCGATCCGCGGGACTTCTGGTACCAGGTGGCTCCGGCATTCGCAGCCGCCACCGGGACGGATCTCTTTATCGGGCGCAATATTTTCAGCATTCTCGCCGCGATGCATCTGGAGCAGATCACTGTGGACTACGTCGTCGTCGACACACTGCGGGTGCCGCGCGAGACCTTCGCGGCGATCATCGAGGCATGGCGCGACGGGTATTCTGATGCGATCGGCGAGTACACCAAAATCACCAGCGTGGCGGCGAGGTCTTACTTCAATCAAATGATTGCAAACATTCTCGATCCGCTCGGCTACGCCGTGTGGATGGTTCCGATCGTAAGCGCGCGCGTCAGGAGAGCCGGATGACCTAGCCGCTAAGGCGGAGCCGCGACGTCAAGCGGAACGTAGAGCTCCCAACCAACCGCTTCAGCTTCCCGCTACTGTGGGTCGAAGAAGATTACAGGAGTGGCGGCGTTATTCGGCACCGGTGTCACGTCAATGAGTGCGAATTGATTCGTGCCAACGATGTAGACAACCTCGGTTGCGTTGAAAGTAGGGCTCGGGATCGTCAGCGTTCCCCGTCCGGTGTTCGCGTCGATGGACGAGATCTGGATGCCACTGAGCGTCTGATTCAGGACGTCCGTCGCACCCGGAGCCCGCGCATCCAACGTAAGCGCAAACGTATTGCTGCTCCCCAACGAGAGTAGGCCGTCCAGTACTGCAGCATCGTTGGGTGTGACTCCTCCCGCGCGAACGACCATCTTGCTCGCAAGTGTCGAGAGGCTGAAGGAACCCACGCCGTTTTGCGGCTGGAAGGCCCCGGCCAGCGCCCGGTTGCTGGGCCCAGCGGTGGTATCGAGGATGAAGCCTTTTCCGGAATCCAGCAGATAGAAAACTGCCGTATCGAATAGGCCGGACGCAAAACCGCCGGCGACGGTGATCGTGCCTCGCCCCGTGGTTGGGTCAAATGTCACGGTCTGGTTGGAAGCCGTCGCCGGCCCAAAGATGGCGCCGGTGTCGTTGGCATCCCAGTGCAGAACGGCGCTCGTTGAGTTCGTTACCTGCAACTGGCCAATCGCCGCAATGTCATTGGAGGTGAGAGCGTCAGCGCCTGCCAGGGCGAACACGGCGCCTCCGGTGTTGACCGTGGTCATGGAGAAAGGCAAGTGTTGCTTGCCTATAACCCCCGTTATAGCTAAACCGTCCGTTCGGAGAGCCAAAATGGTGGACGAGGAGACAACGTAGTATACGAAGCTTGCTGACCCGCCAGAATCGGTTGAAGTGATCGTGCCTCGCCCGCTTGCGCTTGGTCCGGCCGCCGCGAACGTGAAGGAGATTGGCTGATTCGTGAACGTCGGACCGGTACCCGATCTACTAAAATCCATAAACCCGTTGGTGCTCATGCCGTTCGAGCCGAGAGTAAAGCGCCCGATACCGACTAGACGGCCTGTCGAGTTCTGCTCAAATTCGAACGCAAAGTCACCAGCCAGTTGGGAAAGAGAGAAGGCCGTGGCATCCTGCCGCTGCATCGTCCCGTGGATGAAAAAACCGTTGGTGTCGAGTCCTATGACGTCACCCGACGCACCGTCGGATCTGAGGGTGAACGCAAACGCCAGCGGATGGGTCACGCTACCGACCGTATTGCTCAGCGAAAAGACGCCCCTTAAGTTGCTATCGAGTGTGTATGTGCCGGACAGTGCGTTGCTGCTCGAACTGAGGACCGTGCCATCGTTCACATCGACCGACCCGTCCGTGATGTGCCCGTGGCCATCTGCCGTGATGCTGCCGGCCACACCCGCTGGCGCTCCGGTCGAGTCGTAGCCTGAAAGAACGAACGCGTATTGGCCGTCGAGCGCATTTGGCGGACCCATGAGTTGCCCGCCTCCGCCGCTTCCCGTGCCGCATCCCGACATCCAGCCGAACGCTATTGTGGCAAAGGCGAAAACGAGGATTCGCTTCACGTGAGCTCTCCGATCACCGGGTATCGTCGCTGAACGCTTCTCCGACTCCTGAAAATGGTGACGGGAGTCTATGAGAATAGACTTTATCAGGCAACTAAAATTATGGTAACAAACGCATTTCTTTCCACGCTGTGGGTCTCGCCCTGCGCCGGCACGCGCTTCAGGCAGCCTCGACGGGCGCGACGTCCACCGAAACGTCCATCCAATGGCGCCGGCCGCCGAGCAGGATTCCCCTGGACGGGCCCACATCGTCGTAGTCTCGTCCCCAGGCCAGCGTGATGTGGGCGTCGCTCGGCATCATTCCGTTCGTGGGGTCGAAATCCACCCAGCCGACGCCGGGTACGTAGGCGCTGATCCAAGCGTGGGAGACATCCGCGCCGGCGAGTTTTTCCTTGCCGGGTGGCGGCGCAGTCACCAGATATCCGCTGACGTAGCGCGCCGAAAATCCCAGCGAACGCAGGCAGCAGATTTGCAGATGCGCGAAATCCTGGCACACGCCCTGGTGCGAATGAAAAACTTCCTCGACCGAAGTATCGATCGCCGTCGACCCGGCCAGGAAATTGAAGCCCGTATGGATCCGCTGCGTGAGGTCCATCAGGCAGGCGAGGTAAGGCCGCCGGGCAGGGAACGACGGCCGCGCAAAATTGGCCAGCTCGGCCGACCAAGGCACGTGCGGAGATTCAAAGACATATTCGCGCGCGGCAAGCGCTTCGCGATCGGGCGAAAGACCGAGAACCTGCAGGGCGTCTTCCCAGGTGATCCCGCGTTCGAGATCGTACGGACCGGCAGGGAGTACTTGCACCTCGCTATGCGCCGCGATTCGCAGCACCGTGTGCGGCTCTTGCAGGCTGAACCAGGTCACATGATTCCCGAAATAATCGAAGCCTTCGTTGCGAACCGTGGGCGCGGGTAGCACGAGCAACTGGTATTGCAAACAGGTCTGCGTCTCGTGCTCGCGCGGTTTCATGCGCACGACGTTGTGCGACAGCGGAATCGCTTCGCCGTATCCGTAACGCGTGGAATGCGTGACGCGGTATTTCATTCCCGCTCCTCGCGCATCCCGGAAATTTCCTGCGAGACGGCCGCGTGGGAAAAGTACAGTTGCGCGAGCGCCTCGGAGAGCTGGCCGTTCTGGTCCATTACTTCCGAGAGCAGTGCGTAAAAATCTTCGCGCTCGCGGCCCGGCGCTGCCGCGCACAGCTCCTGAAAGTCGGCCAGCTGAATCGAAGTGCGCAATTTCAAAAGCAGGCGCTGGTCGATATTGCGATCCGGATGGGAGACATCGCGCGGTAGCGCGCTGAGGTGTTGGTCGATCACGGCGAACTGGAACGCCACCGAACGGGGGTTGGTCTCATCCGCAAGCAAGAGGTCGGCGACGGCGTGGAGTTCGAGGTGTGTCATGTAGCGGCGGCGATAGGTGAGCGAGCTGTCTGCAATTTCGAGGACCGACTCGAGCAGGACCGGATCGGTGCCGGGCTCGACCAGAGTGTCACGCACAAACTGCGCAATGAAAGCGGCGCGCTCGATGCGCCGGCCGATGTCCAGAAAGCGCCAGGCCTGTGTGCGCGTCATGGAATCGGAGGCGAGGCCGGTGAACGCCGCGAGCGTCACGACCAGGTAATCGAGCAGTTCCAGGACGCCGGACACAGGGTCGGCCGGCACGGTCTTGAAATTGGACACGGCGCGAGAGCTTTCCTGGAGGATGCGCCAGGCGTCGACGGAAATCGTGTCGCGCAGCACGCGCGCGAGGCGGTGAAGGTTGCCGACGCTGCCGCGCAGCCCGTCGTCCTTGCCCTTGCCGAGCATCGCTTCGATAAATTCGCGCTCCAGCTCCGCGCCCGTCGAGCGAATTGGCTTGCCGCGGCACGCGGATGCGAGCACCTGCACGGCGTGCGCGCTGTCAAAGCCGGCCTGATCGATCATTCGTGCAATCGCCCCGCGGCCGAGGCGCGCCTGCGCGTCGGTACGTTCCGAATAGCGCCCCAGCCAATACAGATCCTCTGCGAGCCGGCTCGGCAAATCGCTGCCACCGCGGCTGATGGCGATGGGCTGTGTGGCGGGCGGCAGAAGCGTGATGGGGCTGACGGGACCGTCGGACAAAATCCAAGTGTCTTTGCTGCGTCCCCCTTTCTGTAGGGAGACAACCAGCGAGTCATTCGATTGCGTGATCCGCGAAAGCGCGCCGTTCATCACCGTGTAGGATTCGCCGTACGCGCAGAGATACGAGCGAACGACAAATCGACGCGGCTGTACGTGGTCCCCGACGAGCGCCGGAGTAGTGCAAGACATGACTTGCTTCTGCGCGACGTATCGGGCCGGCCGCGCCCTGATTTTCTGCTCGAGCGCCGCGAGTTGCTCGCGTGTCAGATGCTGGCCGAAGACGGGGTCTTCGCCCTGTGTTGGGTAAGCGGACTTGATCACCATTTCCGGCAAATGCTGCGCGACGTATTCCAGAGTTTCCGCCTCCCCGCACCACCACGTTTGCACGGAGGGGAGTTTCAAGTCTTCGCCCAGAAGATAACGGCACACGGCGGGAAGGAAAGGAAGGAATCCCGGAGCCTGCAGCGCGCCCGCGCCGATGGCGTTGGCAACGACCACGTTTCCGCGCCGGACGGCCTGCAGCAGTCCCGGAACTCCCAGGTAAGAGTCCGGATAAAGTTCGAGAGGATCGCAGAAATTATCGTCCACCCTGCGGAGAATGACGTCGACCCGCTGCAATCCGCCGAGAGTTTTCATGTACACGATCGTGTCGCGAACGGTCAGATCGTTTCCTTGTACGAGCGAATAGCCGAGGTACCGCGCGAGGAAAGAATGTTCGAAATAGGTTTCGTTGTAGGGTCCCGGCGTGAAGAGCACGATGCGCGGGTTGTCGTGATTTGCGGGCGCGAGTTCGGCCAGCGTTTCGCGGAGCGACACAAAAAAGGGCGCGAGGCGCTGCACGTTGGCCTGGCGAAACACCGACGGCAGGGCGCGCGACAACACGATCCGGTTCTCGAGCGAATAGCCCGCACCGGAAGGCGCCTGCGTGCGGTCGCTCAGAACTTCGAACTGGCCTTCCACATTTCGCACGAGGTCGGCGGCGTATAGCTGCAGCCAGCGGCCCTGCGGCACGCGAATCCCGTGGCACGACCGAAGGAAGCCGGGATTGGCCCAGATCAGATCCGGCGGAAGCACGCCGCTGAACACCGTGTCCATCGGCCCGTACAGGTCCGCGAGCAAGCGATCCAGAAGACGCGCGCGCTGGATTAACCCTTCGCTCGCGATGTCCCACTGCGCGGCGGGAATGAGCAGTGGAATGAAATCCAGGCTCCACGGCCGATCCATGCCGTTCGGATCGCCGTAGACGTTGTGCGTGACGCCGTTTTGGTGGATCAGCCGGCGAGCCAGCTCGCGCCCGCTGCTGAATTGGCCTGGCCTGAGTTCATCGAGAAGGGAAACGTATTGCTGCCAATGCGGGCGGATCAAGCGGTCCGGCTGAACCATTTCATCCGGCAGCGTGGAATCGATTCCGTAACCTTCGGCGAAGCCGCGACGCAGCGGGTGATCGGCCTCAACGCCACTTGGAATTGTAGGTCCCTGCATACTCTCTTTTACACTACCCTACTGCAGCCTCAGATCGAGCGTGAATGGTAATTCCTTCGTGATTTTTTCCTCAGCAACGGCCATCGGTCCCGGCGTGTGCCCGAATTTGAAGAAGCGCGCAACGCGGCGGCTCTCGGCCGCGTATGCGTTTACCGGAAAGTCTTCGTAGCTCCGGCCTCCGGGATGCGCGACGTGGTAAGTGCATCCGCCAATGGAGCGTCCCGACCATGTATCCACGAGATCGAACACGAGCGGCACGTGGACTCCGATCGTCGGATGCAGGCAATTGGGGGGCTGCCAGGCGCGATAGCGGACGCCCGCGACGAATTGCCCGTTCGTTCCGGTTGGATGAAGCGGCACGCGTTTTCCATTGCAGGTGAGCACGTGGCGCGGATCGACCATGCCGCTCGCGAGAACCTGCAGTCGCTCGAGCGAGGAATCGACGTAGCGCGCCGTTCCGCCCGCGCTCGCTTCCTCGCCGGTCACGTGCCACGGCTCGATGGCCTGGCGGAATTCGAGTTCGATGCCGCGCTGCTCGATTTTTCCGTAGAACGGGAAACGAAATTCAAAGTGCGGGTCGAACCATTCGGTGCGCAGGGGATAGCCCGCGTCGTTCAACTCCGTTACTACGTCTTCGAGGTCCTGATGCACAAAATGGGGAAGCATGAAGCGGTCGTGAACTTCCGTGCGCCAGCGCACGAGTTCGTGGCGATAGGGGTGCTCCCATAAATGCGCGACCAGGCCGCGCAGCAGCAGGTGCTGCGTGAGGCTCATGCGCGAATGCGGCGGCATCTCGAAGGCGCGCATTTCGAGGAGGCCGAGGCGCCCTGAGGCTGTATCAGGCGAGTAGAGTTTATCGATGCAAAATTCGGCCCGATGCGTGCTGCCGGTCGCGTCGACGAGCAAGTTTCGGAAGATGCGGTCGACGAGCCAAGGCGGGACATCGCCGTGGTCCGGAATCTGCTGAAACGCAATTTCCATTTCGTAGACCTGGTCGTTGCGGGCCTCGTCGACACGCGGCGCCTGGCTGGTGGGCCCGACGAAGATTCCGCTGAAAAGGTAAGACAGGGCGGGGTGATTGTGCCAATAGCCGACCAGGCTGCGCAGCAGGCCGGGATTCCTCAGGATGGGAGAATCGGCGGGCGTCGCTCCTCCGATCAAAATATGATTTCCGCCTCCGGTGCCGGTGTGGCGGCCGTCCAGCATGAATTTTTCCGTGGCCAGGCGGCTCTGGTGCGCCTCTTCGTACAGCGTGGTCGTGTTCTTGACGAGTTCATCCCAGCTCGCTGAGGGATGGAGATTCACTTCGATCACGCCGGGATCGGGTGTGACCTTGATTGTGTGCACACGAGGATCGTGCGGAGGCGCGTAGCCCTCGACGAGCACCGGCACTCCCAACTCCTCGGCGGTATCCTCGATCGCAGCCACCAAGCCTAGGTAGTCTTCCAGGTATCGTTGCGGCGGCATGAAGACGCGCAAGATTCCGTCCCGCGTCTCCGCGCACAACGCCGTTCGAACTAGCCTCGACGCCGACTGTCCGCGCTCGGGCGGCAAGTCGAGAACCACGGTGCGAGGACGCTGCCGCACGCGCGCCGGCCCTGTTTCAAGGACTTGCTCGACGATTCCTTGGGCTGGCTGATACTCCGGCACGAGCTCTTCCTGCAGTTGCCGGCCCGCAAGCGCCGCGCACGCTGGCAATTCCCCGCGGACCACCATCGGGTCCTGCTCGATGATGTGCGCCACCTCGTCGGGATGCACCCAAGGCATTGAGTCGAGCGGCAGGCGGAAGCCCATGGGCGAATCGCCCGGAACCAGATACATCCGCTCCGGGCGAAAGAACCAAGCGCCGCTCAACCATTCGCTCGATCCGTCGGTGAAATACTCGCGCTTGAGCGGCAGGGCGTAGCCGACCACTTGATCGAGGCCGCGTTCGAACACGCGCGCGAGCCGCGCCCGGTCTTCCTGATTCTCCAGTTTGTTTTCGAGCGGATCGACGTTGACCGGCAGCCGCCGCTCTTTCCACAGGTAATACCAGCTGTCTTCGTAACCGGGCAGGGCATAGTCTGGGTTTAGGCCGAGCCTCTCCGCGAGTTCGAGAACGAACGCGCGAGCGTCCGCGCTGGTCAGAGTCCCGGCGGTTTCATTTGCGATGAGTTCCGGATCGCGCCAGACGGGCTCGCCGTCCTTGCGCCAGTAGAGCCCGAGCGCCCAGCGCGGCAGCGATTCGCCCGGGTACCACTTGCCCATGCCGTGGTGCAGAAATCCGCCAGGGGCGAACCGTTCGCGCAGGCGCCGGATCAGCGTATTCGCCAGCTTATATTTTGTGGGGCCCACGGCGGCGGTCTTCCACTCCGCGCCGTCCATGTCGTCCACGGAGACGAACGTCGGTTCGCCGCCCATCGTGAGCCGCACGTCGTTGGCTTTCAGTTTGGCGTCGATTTCGTGGCCGAGCGATTCGATCTCCACCCATTGCTCGTCGGTGTACGGCTTCGTGACGCGCGGGTCTTCGTGGATGCGCGTGACAGACATCGAAAATTCAAACGAATCCTTGCTTCGAGGCTTTCTCTTTTCCGCGTCGGGTTCCGTCTTGGTGATCGATTCATCGTCGTACGAGAAGCCGCCGGTGATCGCCGCCGCCGTCACGGGATCGGCGGAGCACGCCAGAGGAATGTGGCCTTCGCTGGCAAGCAGGCCGGATGTGGGGTCGAGCCCGACCCATCCGCCGCCGGGCAGGTAAACCTCGGTCCAGGCGTGCAAATCGGTGAAATCCTTGTCGGTGCCGCTCGGGCCGTCGAGCGATTTGACGTCGGGCTTCAGCTGGATCAGATAGCCGGAGACGAATCGGGCGGCGAGGCCGAGATTCCGAAAGAGTTGCACCAGGAGCCAGGCGCTGTCGCGGCACGAGCCGCTGCCGAGCGTCAGAGTCTTTTCCGGGCTCTGAACGCCGGGCTCCATGCGAATCAGGTACTTGATCCGCTTTTGGACTCGCTGATTCACGTTCACCAGAAAATCGTTCGTCCGAATCTTCTCCGTTCTGGATTCCGCAATCAGCGCTTCCATTTTCGGGCCCACGCGCCGTCTCTTGAGATAGGGGATCAGCTCCCGTCTGACGACCGGGTCGTACTGGAAGGGAAATTCCTCGGCGTATTTTTCCAGGAAAAAGTCGAACGGATTGATGACGGTCATGTCCGCTACAAGATCGACTTCCACGCAAAATTCCGTGGTCTTGTTTGGGAAGACGAGCCGCGCCAGATGATTGCTGTAAGGGTCCTGCTGCCAGTTGATGAAATGATCGGTGGGCGTGACCTTAAGCGAATAGCTGGGAATCGGCGTGCGGCAATGGGGCGCCGGGCGCAGGCGCACAACGTGGGGCGAAAGCCAGACGGGTCGCGAATAGCGATAGAGAGTCTTGTGATTCAGCGCAACCCGAATGCTCATGGAAGTTCGTACCGAGGCGATTGGCCATTCCCACGCCCAATATTCATTGATTCCGGCGAAGCCGGCCCAGGCCAGAGTATACAGGAAAGAGCGCAGGTGACCGGCGAAACTGCGTTTCAACTTTTTTATGAGAAGGATATGAAAAGGCGGTGGTTAGGCGCGTTTGCGTCACGTCGGGGGGCCCCCGCGGTCGCCTCTCCTGCCAATTCACTCGCGGTTTGCGTCGCCATCCTGTCAATCTACGGCTCGTTTTTTCTGCACCGGAGAGTTTGGCGTTTATACTCCTCGAATGAATCGTCGACGATTCCTCCATCTCCTTAAAGGAGCTGCTGTTGGAACGATCGGAGCCCAACTCGCAGATTGTGCGTATTCCAGAGAGCTGCGTGCCGCGCCGAAATCGAAGAGACCGGGCGAACCGCGCAACAACGGACGGTCACAAGTAGCAATTACGATGGACGACCCAAGTGTTGACATCGGCCCGTTCATGACCTGGCGCGAAGCCAATCGGCGGCTCTTGGACACCTTCGCTCAGCGCAAACTCAAGGTTGCATTGTTCGTCTGCGGTATGCGGGTCGATCAACCCGAGGGACAGAAGCTTCTCAGCGATTGGGACAAGGAAGGCCACTTCATCTGCAACCATTCATACTCGCATTTGAACTTCAACCGGGCAGAGGTGACTTACGAACGATTTGCCTCGGATTTTGCTCGCAACGAGCCGATCCTTCAGCCTTACTCACATCGCACAAGTCTGTTTCGGTATCCAGGCCTGAAAGAAGGCGACACCGCCGAGAAGAGAGACAGTTTTCGGGCATTTTTGAAAAGCCACGGATTTAGAAATGGCCACGTCACGATTGACTCATCTGATTGGTACGTTGACGAGAGAATGCGCGCGCGGCTTGCGACAGACTCCAGCGCAGGCGTCGAGTCGTATCGGGACTACCTAGTTTCGCATCTTTTGGACCGAGCCAGTTTCTATCGGCAACTCGCTCTCGATGTTCTCGGCCGGGAGATCCGTCACACGCTACTCGTCCATTACAGGCCCATCGAGGCTCTCTTCCTTGCGGAGGTAATGAGCGCGTTCGATAAAGCAGGGTGGGACTGGATTGATGCCGACGTCGCGTACCAGGACCCCGTGTTCGTACGCGAACCTCAAATCTTGCCGGCAGGTGAGAGCCTGGTGTGGGGCCTGGCCGCCCAGAGCGGTCAATTCAAAAGCAGACTGAGATATCCCGGCGAAGATGACGGATACGAGAAGCCCAAGATGGACTCGCTTGGCCTCTAAGCGGCAAAGAACAAGCGCTTCCAGTTGAACTTTGGATCAGTGCACTACTGCGCCGCAAACACCAGCAGGGCGTTCCCCGGCGTGCCCGCGCCGAAGACGTATCCCGAACCGACGTAAACTTTTCCGCCGGCGACAGTTGGGCCGGGAGCTGCCATCGAGCCGCCTTTGGCGGGCACTTTGTTCACCGTGTCGTAGTCGTGCACTGTGTTGTATTCCCAGAGCAAATGCCCGTCGTCGCTGGCGAATGCGCGCAGCACGCCGTCCCAGCTGCCAACAAACACGGCGCCGGGAATCGCGGTGACCGCGGCGGTTTCTCCCTTGGGTCCGGAGCCGGGAGGCGGCGGAATGGGCGTGGACCATTTTTGCTCGCCGGTATCCATGCGCACGGCGGTGATGGCGCCGGTGCGCAGCCCGAAGTAGGCGTTCTGATCGTCGGCCGCGCCGCCGAAGGTGATCATGCCCAGCGCCAGTTTCTTCACGATCTGCGTCTTCCAAACCACTGTTCCGTCGCGGTCCGGATCGTGCGCCCAGACCATTCCGCTCTTCTGGCCGGCGACGAGGATGCGATGGCCATTCGGGAGAGTTTTCAACATGGGCGACGCGCCAAAGTCATAATCCGGGCCAATGTCTGAAGGCGGCAGGCAATTGTCCGATTTGATTTCGCCGCCGCAGCCCGAAAGCCACGCGTCTTCCTCGGTGTCTTGCACCGACCAGATGACTTTGCCCGTTTTTAGGTCGAGCGCCATGATGGCGTCGGTATTCTTTGAGACGGGCTTGGTGTAGGCGTCGCCCGTGCCGATGTAGAGCGCGTGATTCTTCGCGTCGATCGTGGGCGTATTCCAGATCGCGCCGCCGTTCGGGCCGTATTGCTGCACGCCGTTGGGAAGTTTTTGCGTGGGCTTCGGAGCGTCCTGGACCGGGTACGTCTTCCAGATCGTCTTGCCGCTGTTGGCGTCGAGCGCTACCACGCTGCCTCGAAACGTGCAGCACGGATACACGGTGCTCCATCCGGCCGAGCGCTCCTCCTGCGAGGAGACCGGCACGTACAACCGATCCTCATACAACATCGGCGCGCCCGTGATCTTGGCCACCGGGTGGTCTTCCACCTGTACTTTCCAGATTTCTTTTCCGGTCTGGGCGTCCAGCATGTAGACGTTGGCGCGGATGTCGCCGAAGTAGACGCCGTACTTGGTGGCGCCCTTGCTCTTCACCGGACCGATGCTGATCGCGGTGCGAACGCCCGCGTCCGACTGATACGACCAGTAGACGCAACCCGTCTCCGCATCGAGCGAGTACACCGCTCCCGTGTCCACTCCAAGGAACACGCGCCCGCCGGCGACGGTGGGCTGGCCGTAGACTTCTTCCGCGCCCGGGAAGCCGAAGGCCCATTTCAGTTTCAGGTTCGGCACCTGATCGGCTGTCAAGCCTGCGGCCTTCGCGGGCTGATATCGCGAGTTCGAAACGTCATTGCCCCAGCCGTTCCATTCGGGCTTCGCGGCGAGGTCGCCGAGCGGGGAATTCGCGGGGCACTGATTGGGCATGAGCTTGGCGTCGGTGATCTTGGCGATGTCGACGCGGCGGCGGCCCAGGTAGAAGGCGATCTCGCGCCAGTCTGCGTCCGAGACGCCCGAGAGGGTCGTGTGGGGGGCTTTGCCCATCGCGGCGTAGAGCTCTTCCGCCGTCAATTTCCAAAGGGACAGGACGTCGGGCGCGGGCTTCGCGCTCGCGGGATTGCCGTGGCAACTGGCGCAGTGCTCCTCGAACGCGACGGCGCCTTTGGTGGTCTGAGCGCGCACGGTGTCAACAGAGCAAAGGAGTGCAATCAGGACAGCCAAAGTCCAGACGTATCGTTTCATCACGGGAGTCCCCCGACTAATATTCAGTGGTATCTGCGAAGCTGCGAGACAATATACTCCCGCCCCGCACTCTCATACAACGCGCCGTCTGCGCGGTTCGTTTCAGCTTTGTTCTGCGAGCGGCTTTGCCCACATTGCAGGAAGGCTTTTAACACAGAGGACACAGAGGCCACGGAAACTGCAGGGAGACGTATTGTTCGAGGCGGTTGTTGCGGCCGTTCCTGAATGATCGATCAGAGCGCGTCGGCCAGGACCAGCGCGAGTTTTTGGCTTTCGATTTCGTTGATGACGAAGGGGTATTTCCCGGAAGGCTGCGGAGGAATATCCGCGACGTACTCGAACTCAAATTCCATCCGCGAAGGGAAATTCTTCGCTAGGAATTGCCGCAAATACGCCTCGGTTTCCGGGGAATAGCTCGGCGCACGCACGATGCGAAACCGGGCGCGATCGACGCGCTTGTAGACGACCTGAAATTTCTCCACGTCCCGGCTCGGCCTGCCGTCTCGGAACGCCAGGCACCAGAAATTCGGGTCGATCAGGTGGCCGTCTTCCGTTTGGAACATGTCGCCCATTCGGCCAAGAATTTTCTCGAGCGTGACCAGTGTCCGGCCGCACGAACAACTACCGGCGCCCATTTCGACGACGTCGCCGATCCGGTATCGAAGAAACGGCATCGGCGTCTCAAACAGCGGTGTCACGAGAATGTTTCCGGTCTTCGTGCGTGGCTCGCTGGCGGCCGCGTCCTCGATCTCCACAAGATAGTTCTCTTGATTAACGTGGACACCGCCGTGCGGGCAAATCATGGCGACGTGGCCCACCTCGCGGGCACTATAGATGTTTGAAACGGGACAGCCGAACACTTCCCGCAGGAGCTTCTTGTCATGCTCATAGAGCGGCGCGGCCCACGAAATTACGAGTTGCGGCGTGCAGCGGGAAACGTCTTGTTTCGAGCGCCGGATGTATTGAGCGAGGCTCACCAGCGCCGGCGTCGGGCCCCACAAAACGCGCGGCCGGAATTTTCTGACTTTTCGGAGCGAGGCTTCATTTTCTGCGTCGCCCAGAAAATACCCGGGCAGCATGAGCTGGTTCCACAGAAATTCCCGCACTGAACGCTTCATGCTCGCGGCGCGATATGCCGTTGAAAGGCCCTTCATGCGCGCTTCCTTCGCGCCGGGTGCGACGCCATACCAGGATTTCAGCCGTTGCTCGTGAATCCAGTTGAGCGCTGTCGTCGATCCGTCTTCGTAGAAGATCGTCGGCGCGCCGGTGGACCCTGTCGATGTGTTTCGGACGAGCTTGTTTTTGCGAAATCTCGCGAACGAGGGGGGGATACCCGGCTCATTGCCGGCCTGGTCCGCCGCCAAAGCGGCATCCCGAAGGTTCGCATGGACCAGATCTAGCCGGTGATGAATTACGTCCTGGCGATCCAGTGGGGGAATCCGCTGAAAGTCTTCCAGGGATTTGATGTCGCCCGGAAAGAAGCCAATTTCCTTGAAACGACGCGCGTAAAAGGGAACTGTCTCGCATGCATGCCTGACGAGCGGCTTCAATTTTTGGAGCTGCAACTCGCGAAGTTTTTCCTGGGACGCGTGCTCCGTCACCAATAGTTCTCGGTAGCGGCCCGCGATTTCTCGACGGTTCAGAGCATAGTTCACGGCGGGGAATGCGACCCTGCCTGCCAGGAACTCTCTGACGTCATCAACGAAAGGCATTCTTGGACGCTCTCATCGGTGCCGGCCCGGGCTGCGGAACTCGAATCCGGGCTCAGCGGTTCAATGGCTGATCTGATGAATCCAGCGTATCTTGCAGAGCATAAAAATTTTACAAGCATTCCGGCCTGACGCCGGCTCGGTTGCGCGGAGAGTAACTAGCGTGCGGTATTCAACTTAACTGCGGTGGACGCAGCAGAGATCCTCGCTGGTGTGCAGCTGTAACACTTTCCCGGAAATATGGGGCATAATGCAAATCAAAGAGCGGCTTTCGAAGTTCACAAGAATCGATTCGGGGAGGGCCGGATGGGGTCGCGATCGAAATTTCTGGCGCTTGGCGGATTTGCGCTCGCCCTTTCGGTTTCCTGCTTCGGCGGCCAGATTTCGGGCACGGTGAAGGGGCCGGATGGCGCGCCGGTCGAGGGCGCGTTTGTGCAGGCCCAGAACACCAAGACGAAGATGAGCTTCTTCGTTTTGTCGGATCACCAGGGCCGCTACCGCTCTGAAAATTTGCCCGCCGGCGAATACCGCGTCCAGATTAGGGCCACGGGTTTTCGCGCCGATCCCAAGAGCGGTGTGACCCTCGCCGCCGATCAGAGCCTTTCGCTCGATTTTGCTTTGGCTACTGCCCCAGTCCGCTGGAACGAACTCTCGATCTACCAGGCGAAAAAGCTTTGGCCGGAAGAAAAAGCCAAGCAGACGATTTTCAACCGCTGTTTCATCTGCCACGGATTTCAAACGCGCATGGCATCGGTCCGGCGGGACGCCGACGGATGGAAAGATCGCGTGCAATTCATGCGCGACGCGATGCACTTCAGCTTGTCGTGGCGATTTACCGACGAGGACGCGGCTGACGTTGCGACGTATTTGAATAAGCTGTACGGCGAGGATTCCGCGCTGCCAAAGTCCGCCGCCGATGCACCGGGCTACAAGGAAACGCTCCGGCCGTTTACGAGCGACGCGACGAAAATCGCCTACGTGGAATATGACATGCCGGGGCCGAGCCGCATGCCGTTCAGCGCCGCGCCCGCCAATGACGGCTCGGTGTGGATCCCGAATTTCGGAATCGGAAACAAGATCACGAAGCTCGATCCGAAGACCGGCCAGATGCAGGATTTTCCCGTGCCGAACGTGGGAACCGCCGCGGTTCACTCCGCGATTGCCGCGCCGGACGGTTCGGTGTGGCTCACCGAGCAGGCCTCGAACAAATTGGGCCGCTGGGACCCGACCACGCAGAAAATCACGGAGTATCAGGACACCTACCTTCCCGGCCAGGAAGGCACGGAACAGGGCGGTTCGCGGCACACCGTGCGCATCGATGCCAAGGGAATGGTCTGGTCGAGCGGCTATCCGCTGACGCGCTTCGATCCCGAAACGGGGAAATACCACGATTTCCCCGAGGCGGCCCACACCTACAGCCTCGACTTCGATAAGGATGGCAACGTTTGGTTCACGAATCCCGGCACGGGGCAGATCGGCAAAGTGGATGCCAAGACCATGAAGGTGAAGCAGTGGACTCCGCCGACGCCCAACACGTATCAGCGCAGAATTGCCGTGGACACCGACGGCATCGTCTGGTTCGGCGAATTTCGAGCGGGAAAGATCGGACGGTTCGATCCCAAGACGGAAACGTTCAAGGAGTACGACGTGCCCGGAGGCGCGGACGCGTTTCCTTACGCGCTCGCCATCGCCGCCGATCACAACGTGTGGTATTCATCCTACTACCTGGATGTAATTGGCCGCCTCGATCCGAACACGGGCAAGATTACCGAATATCCGTTCCCGCATTCGGAGAATACGATTCGGGAATTTTTCCCGCAGCCGGACGGCAAGATCTGGTACGGCTCGCCGTCGAATAATAAGGTCGGCTATTTTTATTTGACGACCGGGCCTGCCACGGCGGGGAAGTGATGCCTTTGGCCGTTCAGCTCCAGCGGCTCGACGGCATCCCGGTGGCCGTCATCCGGCGGCAAGCGAAGGCGTCGGAGCTCTCGCGCGTGGTGCGGGAGTGCTGCGGTTTGGTCTGGAACGAGCTGCGCGCCCAACAAGTGAAAGCGGGGCGCAACGTGGCCATATATTGGGATGGGAGTATCCGGCTCGAGGTGGGAGTGGAGGTGTTCGGACCGTTTGCCGAGCGCGGCGACGTGGTGCGCTCGGCAACGCCGGCCGGCGCGGTCGCATGGGCGACGCATTTCGGGCCCTATGGTGGACTCGGCGCGGCGCACGACGCCGTTCGCAAATGGTGCGAGGCCAACGATCGCAGCCTCGCGGGGCCAAATTGGGAGATCTACGGTCACTGGCAGCAGGAGTGGAATTCCGATCCGTCGAAAATTCGCACCGACGTGTGTTACCAACTGGCTGGCTGAAGCAGGAAACGTCGGGTTTTAAGGTGGTGGCGAGCCCGCTCGCTTCGGATGACGGAGTAAGATCGATTTGTGAGATCATTTCTAACACGGCGGAACTCTGAGCTTTATGAGCGCTTCGGCGAGCAACTCAAAAATCGGCAATGTGATGCGCGTCTCCAGCGGCAATTTCCTGGAGATGTACGACTTCATGGTGTACGCCTACTACGCGACGTACATCGCCCGCGAAATTTTCCCGTCTAGTAGCGCCTATGCGTCCTTGATGATGACGCTGGGCACGTTCGGCGCGGGCTACTTGATGAGGCCGCTCGGCGCCGTTGTGCTCGGGGCGTATATCGACAAGCATGGCCGCCGGAACGGGCTGATCGTCACGCTCTTTTTGATGGCGATCGGCACGCTGGTGATCGCGTGCACGCCCGGGTATCGCGTGATCGGTGTTTTCGCGCCGCTCATCGTCGTGCTGGGCCGCTTGCTCCAGGGATTTTCCGCCGGCGTGGAAGTGGGCGGCGCGTCGGTGTATCTCTCCGAGATGGCCACGCCCGGGCATCGCGGATTTTATTGCGCGTGGCAGTCGGCGAGCCAGCAGATTGCCGTCGTGTTTGCCGCGCTGCTGGGGGTTGCGCTCAGCGCTGTCGTGTCTCCTGTGGCGATGGTTCAGTGGGGCTGGCGCGTGCCGTTTTTGATCGGCTGCCTGATCGTGCCGCTGCTGTTCTGGCTGCGTCGATCACTGGCGGAGACGGAGGCCTTCCTCAAGCAAAAGCATCATCCCGGAATCTCGGAAGTGCTCACGTCACTCGCGGCGAATTGGAAGATTGTTGGCATCGGTGTTTTCCTCTCTACGATGACGACCGTGAGCTTCTACCTGATCACCGCGTACACGCCGACGTTCGGCATTGAGGTGCTGCACCTGACGAGCCGGCAAAGCCTGATGGTCACGCTGTGCGTCGGACTTTCAAACTTCTTCTGGCTGCCCACGGGCGGGGCAATCTCGGACATCGTGGGAAGGCGGCCCATGCTGATTGGGATTACGGTCGCGGCGATTGTCACCGCCTATCCCGCGATGCTGTGGCTGGTCAGCTCGCCCTCGGTGGCTCGGCTGCTGATTGTGGAATTGTGGCTGTCCGTTTTCTTCGGCGTGTATAACGGCGCGATGATCCCTCACCTCGCGGAGATCATGCCGCCGGAGATTCGCACATCGGGGTTTTCCTTGGCGTTCAGCCTGGCGACGGCGATCTTTGGAGGATTTACACCGTTTGTTTGCACCTACCTGATCCACGAGACGGGAAACCGCGCCATGCCGGCGCTGTGGTTGTCCTTCGCGGCGCTATGCGGGCTCGTGGCGGCGCTCGCCGGAGGCAGGCAGCGCGCTGCAATTCCAGAGCTTGAACCCAGCGTTTCCGCACAGTAGGACAGGAATTTCCAGAATAATTTTTCCAGGCAGGCTCAGTTACACGTAGGCGATCCAGCGCCCGGCCGCGACAATTCCGAACCAGAGCAGGATCGAAATCAGTCCCGCCGCGCGAGCCGAAAGCGGCCCCACCGGATCGTTATCCCACTTGCCCACACTCTTGTATGCCACGGAATGAAAGACGAGCGCGTTGATTCCCGCGACCACGATGAGCGCCATCTTGATCTCAAATCCCAGATTGCTGTACATCTTTGTCGCTTCGGAGGAAAAGAGAAGCAGGCCGGTCGTAATCTGAATGAGGAAGCCAGCCATCGCCCAGGGAATAAATCGTCCCGCGAGCTTGGAGACGGACTCATCGCGGAACGTCAGGCCCATGAGCCGGAGATCGAGAATCGAAGTGGCGCCAACCAGCAGGATGATGCCGAAGATATGGATCGTCTCGATGACGGGGAAGAGCCACAGAGATTCCCGGATCGAAGTTCCCACCGCCGTCTGCTCGAGCCACTCGCAAATCGGGAAAATAAAATGCATGGATCTAGGTCCTCGCCAAAAAATCGTGGAAGATGATGTTGCCAAACACTCGCGTGAGTCTTGGAGCCAATTTGCTCGATAGGCGCTCGGCGCGCGTCTTTCCTTCTCGGAAAAGGAACGCGCCTTAGACGCGAGACGGGCTTACGCCGTTACCCGCCGGCACGACACACTCGGACGCCATCCCCAACTCAATTGTCGGCTTAGTTTAGCTCGATTCCTAACCCGAGGCCATACGCGAAGAAGCAAGACAGCCACTCTCGGCTGTCCACGAGAGACATCACCTGCGCTTGACTCGGCGAACGCGCTGGCGTAGAGGTAAAAGGTACGGGCTAGGAGGCTTCTTCCGTGAAACTTCTCAGGCGGTCACGTTTTCCAGAGCAGCGAACGCGCCAAACGAAAATCGCGGCCCTTTATCGCTTGGCGGTGGCGACCATCGTCATGCTGCTGGCGTGTACGTGTCTCACAATTCTCCGCGCCGGGCAAGGGCCTGCGAGTGCAAAGTCCTCCTCACAAGCCGATCACGGCGCCGACCTCACTATTCTCGACAAGACGTGCAAGCCATGCGAGGACTTCTTCCATTACGCCAGCGGGGAGTGGCTCGCGAAGAATCCCGTGCCCGCCGCGTATCCGAGCTGGGGCCGGTTCAACGAACTTGCGGAGAGAAATCGCGACGAACTCCATCAAATCCTGGAAGACGCCCAAGCGAACACGAAAGCGGCGCCCGGCTCGAACGACCAGAAGATCGGCGATTTTTATGCAAGCTGCATGGATGAGACCAGCGTCAATGCGGCCGGCGCCAAGCCGCTCGAAGCCGAATTGGCGCGAATCGAAAAGCTGGGTGACCTGAACGATCTGCAGCCGGAAATCGCGCATTTGCAGGCGATCGGTGTGAACGCGCTGTTCGAGTTCGGCTCGACTCAGGACGCCAAGAACAGCACACAGGAAATCGCCGGCGCGGACCAGGGCGGCCTCGGGTTGCCGGATCGCGACTACTACACGCGGAGTGACGCCAAATCCGACGAGGTCCGCGCGAAATATGAAGAACACGTCGGTAAAATGCTCGCGCTCGCGGGAGACGACGCCGCCAAAGCCGCAGCGGAAGCCAAGACAATTCTGGATCTTGAAACCAAGCTCGCCGAGGCGTCGCTGACTCGGGTGGAGCTGCGTGATCCGGAAAAGACGTATCACAAGCTGACGCGCGCCGAGTTGAAAACGCTGACGCCCAACTGGTCCTGGGAAAGCTACTTCAAGGACATCGGGTATCCGACGATCGACGTGGTCGATGTGTCCGCTCCCAAGTTTTTCGAGTCGATGAGCCAGACGCTCAAGGACACGCCGCTCGACACGTGGAAAACCTACCTCCGCTGGTATCTGCTCAATTCGACGGCCGGGTATCTTTCGCAGCCGTTCGTGGACGAGGATTTCGATTTCAAAGGGCGTGTGTTGCAGGGCACGAAAGAGCTGCTGCCGCGTTGGAAACGCTGCGTCTCCGCCACCGATCGCCAGCTGGGCGAGGCGCTCGGGCAAATCTACGCGCAGAAATATTTCCCGCCTGCCGCAAAAGCTCGGGCGCTGGACATGGTCAATCACCTGACCGAAGCCCTGCGCGACGACTTGCGCACGATTCCCTGGATGGGCCCGGAAACGCGCAAGCAGGCCCTCGCCAAGCTCGACGCCTTCACCCGCAAGATCGGCTATCCCGACAAGTGGCGCGACTACTCCGCCTATTCCGTGGATCGCGGGCCGTACGTTCTCAACCAGATTCGCGGCGCGGAGTTTGAGTTCAAGCGGGAGCTGAACAAGATCGGCAAGCCCGTGGACCGCACCGAGTGGGGCATGACGCCGCCGACGGTGAACGCCTACTACCGCGCGGAAATGAACGAGATCGTTTTTCCCGCCGGAATCCTTCAGCCGCCGTTTTTCGATCCGCAAGCCGACGACGCCTCGAACTACGGAGCGATGGGCGCGGTGATCGGCCACGAAATGACGCACGGCTTCGACGACGAGGGACGAAAATTCGACGCACAGGGCAACCTGAAAGACTGGTGGACGCCCGAGGACGCGAAGAATTTCGAGGAGCGGGCCGCGTGCGTGGAAAAGCAGTTCGACAGCTACGTGGTCGAGGAGAGTCTTCACGAAAACGGCAAGCTGGTGCTGGGAGAGAGCATCGCCGATCTTGGCGGCTTGAATCTGGCTTACCGTGCCCTTCATGCGGCGGAGAAGGGCAAAGCCGATCCGCTCGCCGGCGGCCTGACCCAGGATCAGCGCTTCTTCCTCTCGTACGCGCAAATATGGGCGGCCAATGACCGGCCTGAGTACGCGCGCCTCCTGGTCAATACCAACCCGCATCCGCTGCCGCGCTTCCGGGCCATCGCCGCGCCTTCGAACATGCCGGAATTCGCGCGCGCCTTTAGTTGTAAGGAAGGCGACGCGATGATTAGGCCGTCGTCGATGCGCTGCCAGATCTGGTAGCTCCGCGATTCCGGACCGCGTAGTTACTTCTAGGCAGTCCCGCATAAAACTACAAAAGAGCCGATGTGACCGCGGCGCTATAGTGGCTTATAGAAGAGAAATCCTGCGCTCAGGAGCAAACCGTGAGGAAGATTTCATACGGGGCGATCCTCGCTCTCGCCGTGTCCTTGCTGGTGTTTCCGATGACTTCCACCGCCCAGAGGTTGAAAGAGGGCTCGAAAGTCGGAATCGGCGTGAAGGTCTCCACCCTCGGTGCCGGAGTGGAAGCCGCGATACCCGTTTTCGGCCGGCTGAATTTCCGCGGCGGTTTCAACGCGATGAGCTACGGCCATGCGTTCCATCAGGATGGCGTGCCGTACAACGGAAGTTTGAGCCTGCGCTCTGCCGAGGCCAGCCTGGATTGGTTTCCGTTCGGGGAATTCCACGTCAGCCCGGGTCTGCTTCTTTACAACGGAAACAAAATTACGGCGACGACGGTGGTGGCGGGCGGCCAGTCGATTACGCTCAACGATTTTACCTACACGAGCGATCCAAACAGTCCGCTGCACGGCTCCGGAAACGTCGTGTTCTGGAAGGCGGCGCCCAAGCTCACGTTGGGCTGGGGCGACTTGATTCCGCGCAGCGGCCGGCGGTGGAGCTTTCTTGGCGAGGTCGGAATCGCGTATCAGGGTACTCCGAGGGCGTCTTTAGCGTTTCAGGGCAACGTTTGCAACCCGAGCGGGCTGAATTGTGTGAACGTGGCCACCGACCCCACGGTGCAAGCGAACATCACGGGCGAGCAGGGAAAGATCAGCTACAATCTGTATCCCCTGCGGTTCTATCCCATTGTTTCGGTCGGGTTTGGCTTTAACTTCTAGCTGCCTGCCTCTGGTTCCGGTGGCGCCGGCTGTGCGGGTAATCCTGTCGACGTGCCGGTTCGGGCTGCCAATCTCCGCTCCCCTCCTGCCGGGCGTTCCAAAGCGTAATTACTGTTTACTACGCATTAGAAAATTATAAAAAGCATCGCTCGGGCTGCAGACGCTATAGTGAAACGAACGAGCCACGCAACGGATTCTATTTCTATCCAGGAGTAAACCGTGAAGAAACTTCGATTGGTGGAAGTCCTTAGTATTCTTGCAATTACGCTGGTCTTTCCGCTGGTTTCGAGCGCTCAGGGGCAAAACAAGGAGGCAAAGGTAGGATTTGGGGTAAAAATCTCCTCTCTTGGTGTCGGGATTGAGGCGGCGATACCGGTGCTCCACAAAGTCAACGTGCGCGCCGGGGGCAACTTCATCAGCTACGGTCACACGTTTAACAAGGATGGCGTTACCTACAAGGGAAGCCTCAACTGGCGATCCGGCGAAGCGAGCCTGGATTGGTTTCCATTCTGGGGATTCCATGTGAGCCCAGGCGTGCTCTTTTACAACGGAAATAAGATCACGGCGACGGCGTCGGTGCCCGGCGGTAACACGTTCACTTTGAACGGAACGACGTATACGAGCGACGCGACCAACCCGATCACGGGTGTCGGCACGGTCGGCTTTACCAAGTTCGATCCCAAGTTGACCTTCGGCTTTGGCAACCTGGTTCCAAGGAGCGGGCGCCACTGGAGCATCCTCGGAGAATTTGGGATCGCGTATCAGGGATCGCCCAAAGCGGCGCTCGCGTTTCAGGGAAATGCCTGCGACCAGAGTGGATTGAATTGTGCGAACGCGGCCTCGAACCCCGCCGTGGTGGCCAACGTCGCGGCCGAACAGACCAAGCTCAACAACGATATGTCTTTCTTCAAGTTCTACCCGATCATTTCGCTCGGATTTGGTTTCAATTTCTAACTCCGCGGTCCTGCAATTCCGCGGTCGCGTATTCCTTAGCGCCGGCGAACCGCCGGCGCTACTTTTATTTTCGGTGCACGCCGCGATTACTTCTTGTTTTTTTCGGGGAAGGGAATGAATTTGTAGCCGAGGCCCCGCACGGTGACGAGATGGCGCGGATTCGCCGGCTCCTCTTCGATGTATTTCCGCAATCGAACCACGAAATTGTCGATCGCCCGGGTGTCGGTATCCTCTTGGAGATTCCAGACGTTTTCCAGAATGGCTTTCCGCGAAACCGGATTGCCCGAATTCTGGACGAAGTAGCGCAGCAGTTCCGATTCCATCAGGGTCAGCTGCACCGCTTCTTTTCCAACTCGCAGCTGCAGGTTTTGAAAATCGACCACTTTGTCGCCGAAGCGGAATACGTCCGGCGATTCCGCAGTTCGCGTCGCCGGTCGGGCCGGCGGTTGGCCCGGGCCGTGCTCCCAGGTTTTGCGCCGCAGCAGGCTCCCGACCCGCGCGATGAGGATGGAGAGATTGAACGGTTTGGGCAGGTAGTCGTCCGCGCCGGATTCAAAACCGTTCAACACGTCCTCAGGCCGCGAGCGGGCGGTCAGCATCAACAGCGGAATGTAATTCCTCATTTCGCGCAGGGCGCGCGCCACGCTGAAGCCATCCTTGCCCGGAAGCATGACGTCGAGCACCAGCGCGTCGTATTCGTCTTTGCTTTTGGCGAGGCGGTCGAGCGCCTCTTCGCCGTTGCCCACGACCTGGACGGAGTAGCCCTCCTGCTCGAGATTGAAGCGAAGCCCCTCGGCCAGGTGCGCTTCGTCCTCGACGACGAGTATCCGGCTCATACGGGATAGGCCCTCGGCAGCCGCAGCGTGAAGGTGCTGCCGCGCCCCGTGCCTTCGCTTTCCGCGAACGCGTCGCCGCCATGCCGGCGCGCGATCGAGCGCACGATGAAGAGGCCGAGCCCTGTGCCCTTGACGCGCCCGCTGGCGGAACTCGCCACGCGATAGAATCGCTTGAAAATGCGCTTTAGCTCAGGATTGGGAATCCCGACGCCTTTGTCCCGCACGCGCAACAAGATCGTATCGAGGTCGGGAGTGAGCAGGTCGACTTCGATGTCCTTTTTTTCGCCGGAGTATTTCACCGCGTTTTCGACGAGGTTGTAAACCGCGGTGCGCAGCTCCTGGGGGTTGCCTCGAAGAAAGATCGGGTCGCCGGCCGCGGCGGCCACGTGCAGCGCCTCGATCGGCAAATGGTGGCGCAATCGCGTGACTGCCACGGTCTCGGCCACGATTGCGGAAAATTCCACTTGTTCCCAGTTCTTTTTGCCGCTGGCGAGGCGCGCCTCGCCGGCCTTCAGGATTTGTTCGACGGTGCCCAGGAGCCGGTCCGTATCTTCGAGCATGATGCGATAGAAATCCTGGTGCTGCGCGTCGGTGAGTTGTCGGCTTTGCAGCGTTTCGAGGTACAGGCGGATCGAGGCGATCGGGGTCTTCAGCTCATGCGTGACCGCGTTGAGGAAGCTGTCCTGCTGCTCGTTCTTCTGAATTTCGCGGACCAGGAAGACCGTGTAGACCACAATGCCCGCGATGATTAGGGAGAAAAAAATCATGCCGAGGACGAGGGGAACCACTTCCCGCCATTTGAGCACGATCCAGGTGACGTTCAGCGCGACCGCCAGCCCAACCAGGCAGGCGCCCAGCGTCACGAAAAACGCGATTTTCTTGGCACGCCGGCTAACTCGCATCGCAGGTCCCTATGCCACCATACTAAACGAGACGCGAGCGAAAAAGAACAGACGAGCCGGTCTGTTGACAAGAACGCCGTTTATCCGGGAATCGCTTTGACGTATGTTGGGGGCGGCTTTTCCGCTGGGTCCGACACTCGTCGGTCGACGGAAGAAAAGGAGAACTGCGCATATGAAGTACGTCCAGACATTCGCGATTTCCGCATTGGTGGCGCTCGCGCTCCCTGCGCTCGTTCGAGCGCAGGGCAAAAGATTCGAGAACGCAAACCCCACGGCGCTCGAAAAGCAGCTCTATGACATCGAGTTGAAATGGATGAAAGCGGAGCACGATAAGATGATGGAAGGCGTCGACAGCATGAACGATTTGTGGATGGACGACTTTTTTGATGTCCTGCCCACCGGCGTGGTCGTTAACAAGCATGAAATGATGGACCTGATGAACAAGGCCGATTCCAGGCCGGGCACGGGAGCGTTTCCCGATACCTTCAAGGTTCGGGCGATCTACGGCGACGTTGTTCTGGCCACTGACCACACCACGATCAAGGGCGTGGACACGAGCGGCAATATCGTTACCGTGAGGGAAATGCGCATGCTGCGCATGTTCGTGAAGGACAAGGGCAAATGGAGAGTGGCGGGGGCGGGGCTGGTGGTCATTCCGCCCAAGTAGTTTTGCTAGTCCCCCGCGACTTCTTGTGCAACAACCTCCGGCGCCGGCCCGAGAACAGCTGGCAGTTCGGGCGCTGTGGACGGGTTAATCTCTTTTACGCGGCCACCGACCTTGGGCAGGGAAATATCCCACGCCAGGCCCAGCATCTGTAGACCGCGGATTCCGTACCAATTGAAGTCGATTTCATACCAGGTGAGGCCGTGGCGGGCGACTTGTGGGAAGGCGTGATGATTGTTGTGCCAGCCTTCGCCGAAGGTGAGAATGGCGACCCAGAAGCTGTTCGTGGAGTCGTCGCCGGTCATGAAGCGCTGCGAGCCCCACATGTGCGTGGCGGAATTCACGAGCCACGTGGCGTGCAGGCCGAGAGTGGTTCGGACAAACATGCCCCACATCAGGTACGGCACGCCGCCAAATGCCAGCAGCAGGACGCCCAAAGCTACCTGCGGAATCCAGTGCCATTCGCTGATCCAGGAATGAAATTTATCCTTGCGCAGGTCGGGGACGTAGGGCAGGAGCGACTCGATCTTGTTGTGCATCGCTTTACCGGTGAGGATCCAGCCCATGTGGGCCCAGAGACCGCCGTCGCGGGGCGAGTGCGGATCTTCCGGGGTCTCGGTGTTCTGGTGATGCTTGCGATGGGTGGCCACCCAGAAAATCGGTCCGCCTTCCAGGGCGAGCGTGCCACAAGTCGTCAGGAAATATTCAACCCACTTGGGACATTTGTAGCCGCGATGCGTGAGCAAACGGTGGTAGCCCATCCCGATGCCCAAGCTGCCCGAAACCCACCAGAGCAGCACCGCAACCAAGAGTGGTTTCCATCCAAAAAAGAAAAATGCCGCCACTGCGCCGATATGAAACGCAACCATGAAAAACGTGGTGATCGGATTCACAGGCTGGGTAAATGTCTTGTCACGCTTCCCGTTGCTGGCCATGTCCCGGGTTCCCCTTTGTTCGTCTTGCATGAGCAGTCGAATCGAGCAGTTGATGGTTGTGTCCGCGCAACCTTTCGCTGCCTGAGACCAAGCTAGCATGCGCGCGCGGAGCCGATTGTAATAGTTGTGTAATTGTTGGCGCGCCGCGCGAAGCAGTGCGGGCAGCGAAGTGATTCACGCCTCGACTTTCGGCCAGGTGTCGAAACTGTACCCCGGATCAGGCGCACCCTCTTCGCTACGTGCACGCCCTGCTTGTAACGAAGAATTAATTCCGCTTTTGTTAATTGTGTGATAACAATTCCCCACTCAGAGTCCCCGAAAGGCGGAGTCATGGACCGAAGCCATGCGTCCTTTGTGAGGATGGGGTGTCGAATCGTTTTCGTCGCGTGCGCGCTGCTCGCGCCGCTGCGGGCCTTGGCGCAGGCCGCGCCGCCGCAATCGCGCATCGTGGATAGAGTGGATGAGAATGTGCTCATCGCTCTGCGCGGCAATACGCACCCTCTTGCCCAGCGCCAATTCGACCGCGGCGCCGCGCCAGCCGATCTGCCCATGGCGCGCATGTTGCTTGTCCTGAAGCGCAGCGCCACCCAGGAAGCGGCCCTCGAAAAGCTGCTCGACGACCAGCAGGATCAGAATTCACCGAGCTATCACCAGTGGCTCACCCCGGACGCATTTGGCCAGCAATTCGGCCTCGGCGATCAGGACGTGCAGACGGTAGCCGCGTGGCTTGGCTCGCACGGCTTTCAAATCGGTATGATTGGCAGAGGCCGCACCGTCATCGAGTTCTCGGGCACGGCAGCCCAAGTGCAGCAAGCGTTTCACACGGAGATTCACAAGTACACCGTCAACGGCGTAGACCATTGGGCCAACGCAAGCGACCCGCAGATTCCGGCCGCGCTCGCGCCCGTGGTCGTGGGCATCGCGTCGCTGCACAATTATCGGCACCGGCCGATGCACTTCGTTTTCGGAGGCGCGTCAAAATCGGGGATCACGCAGGGAATCAAAGCGCCAGGCTCGCAATTCACGACTGTGGACTCGAACATTTGTCCTGGGCAACTGGGCAACTGTTATTTCCTGGGCCCTTACGATTTCGCGACGATCTATAACGTTTTGCCTTTGTGGAATGCGAGCCCCGCGATCGACGGCACCGGCCAGAGCATCGCGATCGCGGACGTCAGCAACATCAACATTCAAGACGTGCGTGATTTTCGAACGCTTTTCGGGCTGCCGGCAAATGACCCGCAGGTTTTCCTGAATGGATCGGATCCCGGGTTGGTCTTGGATGGGTCTGAGACGGAGGCATTGATCGACGTGGAATGGGCGGGAGCGGTAGCGCCCGGCGCAACGATTAAGTTGATTGTCTCTCCTCCAACGAATTCGACGCAGGGAGCGGACCTCGCTGCCCTATACGCAATTGAAAACAATCTCGCGCCCGTTGTGAGCGAGAGCTTCGGCACGTGCGAGCTTTTTCTGGGCACGGCGGGCAACGCCTTCCAGGACGCCATCCGTCAGCAAGCCGCGGCGCAGGGCATAACCTTCCTCACTTCGGCGGGCGACAGTGGAGCGGCAGGGTGCGATGGGTACTCGGGGGGAACCGCCGCCCAGCCTGCAACCTTCGGATTGGCCGTCAGCGGACTCGCTTCATCTTCACACGGGATAGCAGTTGGTGGCACGGACTTCGCGAACTTTGGCACGGCGATGACGCTCACTTCGATCAATTCTCCGAGTCCGTATTGGAACGCCAATAACAATTCCACAAACCAATCTTCAGCGCTTGGCTACGTGCCGGAGACGACGTGGAACGAATCATGCACGAATAGTATCTTCGTTCTTCTGCAGTGGGGCAGCACACCAGAGGCCAGTTGTAACAACTCTCAGCTGCCTGGGGCCTTTGTGTCCCCTTTAGGTGGCGGCGGAGGAAAGAGTAACTGCACTTCCTCTGATGGGGCCACCCCCTCCACTTGTTCGGGCGGCTACCCAAAGCCTGGTTGGCAAGCGGGTCTGGGTGTGCCAAACGACAATGTGCGGGATATCCCCGACGTGTCTCTCTTTGCGAGCGGCGGTTTCATGGCCAGCGCGTACATCATTTGCGAGGCGGATCAGCCGGCAGGGCACGGGACGTGCAACCTGAGTTCCCCGAATAACACGTTCCTTCCGGTGGGCGGGACCTCGGTGTCATCACCCGCGTTTGCGGGAATCGTGGCCCTGGTCAATCAATCCACAGGATCATCAGGTCAGGGCAACGCGAACTACGTGCTGTACAAGCTGGCGTCGTCATTCGCGCAGACGTCTCAATCGTGCGGCGCAACGTCGGGTCCGGCCAGCGGCTGCATCTTTTATGACGTTACGTCCGGTACGATCGCCGAACCTTGCGCGAAGTCGAGTCCGAATTGCAACTTTTCGAACTCTTCCGACACGTTTGGGGTGCTATCCGGTTACAGCGCGGGGACAGGCTATGATCTCGCAACCGGCCTCGGCTCGGTGAATGCCTCCAACCTGGTTCACAATTGGATTCAACCCTCCTTAAGCTCGACCACGACGTTGTCGCTAAACAGCGGCAAAGCTGTTTCCATCACGCACGGCCAAAGCATTCCGTTCAATATCACCGTGACTCCAGGCGCCGCGACCGGTGTGGTTTCTCTTGAGGGCACGCCGACAGGTAGCGGGGTCGGTCCCGATGGCTTCGTTCCCGCTGCAAAACGGCTCTGCGAGTGGCACTACGGCCTCGCTAGCGGGCGGAACCTCATACGCCGTGACAGCCCACTACTCGGGCAATGGCACTTACAAACCAAGTGATTCCGCGCCCGTCACTGTGACCGTAGCGTCCGAGCCCAGCACGACCCTGATTACGATTCCCCTTTTTAATCCCAACACGGGGAATGAGACTGGAAACACGCCTTCCTCGATCGTTTATGGCACACCTACCGCCGTGCGGGTCGATGTGGGCAATGCGAGTGCAAAGACGACCTTCCCTCCGCAGCTGGTCTGCGCTCCGCTGACTTGTCCGACCGGGAATATCACGCTATCCGATTCTGTCAGCGGTGCCTCTACTGTCTTAAGTCCGTCGGGAGGATTCTTGCTAAACAGCGGCGGCTACGTGATCGATTACAACGTTGCCACGCTTCCGGGCGGGGCGCATCAATTTTCAGCCGGCTACGCCGGTGACTCAAGCTACAAGAGCAGTACGGGAACGTACGCCCTCACAGTTACACCAGCCCCCATGCAATTATATTACCTCTCCGTTCCTTCCGCTCCTCTCGTGGGAACGCTCGTCAACATGTACGCAACCTTCAACGCAACGAACACATTTCCAGGTGCGGCGCCTACGGGGACCATCAGCTTTTACGATGGAGGGACGCAACTCCCCGGGACCGTTACCTACAACAACCAGCCGGGGTCCACGAATTTCGTCGCGAGTCTCACGGGCAACCTGACGGCGACCTTTACGACAGTCGGGCCGCACCAAATCACCGCGAAGTACAGCGGTGACGCGAACTACGCGACCGCAACGTCCACCGCTATGACCATCTCTCCGTTGTATTCGACCACGGCTTCCGAAATAGCGAATCCCACCACCATCAATTTGGGGCAGAGCCTAAACATCACGGCAACGATCACCGGTGCCAGCCAGACTCCTCCGATGACTGGCACGTTCCAGTTCTTCGGAGCAAACGGGCTTATCCCGGGTGGAGCGGCCGCGACGCAAGGGACCGATGCCAACGGTAACCAGACCTTGACCGCGACGGTGAGCACAACGCCCCAGTACTCGCAGTGGATATCGGTGAACTATTCGGGCGATGTAAACTATACGTTCGCTGGAGCCCAAGTTTTCGCCAACGTTAACATTCCCGACTTCAGCCTGAACGGTCCTTCAACACCGCTGCTCATCACGGCCGGGATGCCGGGCAGCGTGGCTGTCAGCGTTGTTCCCGCTTCCAATCTTGCCAGCTCTGTATCCGTTTCCTGTGGAGGGAGCGGTCCCGTTGGTTATAGCTGCAGTGTTTCGCCGACTACCGTCAACCTCAGCAACGGCGTCAGCGGCACGACCACACTCTTTCTGAATCCGAACCCACCGGTAGTGAGCGCAATGTCGCTTCGTGAAAGCATCGCGCATCTCGCCGCTGGCGCGCGGAGCGTGCGCGAAAACCTGAGGAAGGGCAGCCTCATCGCGGGTTTTGGGCTGCTGCTCCTACTCTTCTGGCCCGCGCGGCGCTTCGATGGGCGATTGAAGGTCGGTCTCGCCACCGCATGCATATGCTGTTTCATCGTCGGGTGCGGCGGATCGTCGAGCGCAGGTGGTGGACCCCCGGTCCCGTTGCCTACCACAACGACGGTCCAAAGCAGCGCGTCGAAAATCGCGTCGCAGTCGTCGGTAACATTCACCGCGACGGTCACGGGCAGCGCTTCCAGCGCCCCTACGGGCAGCGTCATCTTCCTGCTCGCCGGCAGCTACTTTGGGAGCGCGAATCTCGTTGGCAATTCGGCCACCCTTACGACTCAGGTCGCTTTGCCGGGTATCTATGCGTTGTCAGCCCAATACTCGGGCGATTCGTTGAATCAGTCGTCAACCGCGATCGGGCAGAATCTGTCCGTTACTGGCAGTACGCAGGTGCAAATCCAGGGGCAAACTAGCAACGTAACTCACTTTGTCAACGTGACGGTCACACTTCAGTAGGCAGGGGCGAGCGCGATTGCCAAGCGCGACGTGGAATGATTCACTACCAGATCTGATTGAGCAACGAGGCGAGCCTCGCGCCGGCCTGCGCGAGTCGCGCTCGCACGATCGGCCCCGACGCCAACTGGTACGGCTCGGCCAATCGCTCGTTCAACTGCAGCATTCGCGCTGAGAGGTGGTTGTCGTCCGCACACGACGTCACGGCTTGCGGAGTTTCGGAAGGGATTCGTGCGGGCAATTTCCCGTAGGCGTCCTTCTGCGCGAGTAAATAGCTTTCCCAGGCCCACGCGTCGATTTCTGGCGGCGCTTTTTGCCACCGAGCGATTTTTCCACGAAACGATTCGTCTAGTTCCGAGGCGAGTTGGTCCACGGTTTTGCCTTCCGTGTCTTTCTCCAGAATACTGGTGTCCCAGACGGCGTGCAGGTTGGGAGAGTAGATCTCGAGTTGCTGATTCCTGAGCTGCGGTACTTCGTCGAAAAACGCTACGGGAACGCAGTTACCGCCGAGGTCGTTGTTGGAGACGGCATGTAGTGGCTGATGAAGGTCGCCGACGAAGTGAATCAGGAAGCGGAGTGCGTCCGCCTTTTTCTGAGCGTCGGCGTCGGTGGACCGCAGCGTCGCGAGTGCGTCGCGGATGGCGCTAGTGACGCAGCCCTGTTTGGGATCGCAGAATTTTTCGACCTCGCGAACCGTGGTTCCGAGAGGAATATCCACGTAGTGCCAGGGCGCTGTGTCCGGGCGCTGGGAGCGGATGTCGTCGGGCCAGGTTGAAGCGTCGGCCATGGCATCGACGCCGCCTTCCTTGCAGTAGCGGCTGAGATTCGGGTCGATGGGACTGGCCGCCAGGATTTTCTTGACCATCTCGCGCGCGTGCGGCGTGAGATGCTTTTCGGCCAGGAGCGCGACGACTTGATGGCCTTTGCAACCCCACGCTCGCGCAGGCGCAGGCGCGAGCACCGCCGAGAGCAGCGACAAGAGCGCAAGAATTGCGGCGCGCCCGAAGAAACGCGGAAGGGAATCGCTGTGCCAGGCGGGCACTATTCGTCCTTGTCAACCAGCTTGATCGATGCGGAATTGATGCAGTAGCGCTGGCCGGTGGGGTCCGGCCCGTCGGGAAAAACGTGGCCGAGGTGCGCGTCGCAGCGGCTGCACAGGACTTCTTCGCGCGTCATGCCATGGCTTATGTCGCGGTCGATTTCCACTTTTTCCTCGTCCACCGGAGCATAGAAGCTCGGCCAGCCGGAGCCGGAATGAAACTTCGTGTCCGAGCTGAAGAGCGGCTGCCCGCAGCAGATGCAGACGTACGTGCCCGGATTTTCGGTGTCTTCGTATTCGCCGGTGCCGGGCGGCTCGGTGCCTTTTTGGCGGGTCACGTAATATTGCTGTGGCGTCAGGATCTTGCGCCATTCCGCTTCGCTTTTTCGGATTTTTTCGCTCATCGCGCGCCTCGCCGAAATATCTTAGCATTGAGTGGAATGCGGAAGAAATCGCTTGCGTTGGGAAGCGGCCAGCGGACAGAATCGCGTGAAGAAATACGTCAGGGGCGCATCGGGAATCAGCCGGGAAAGCAGCGCGCGACACAATGGGTGCCAGGGGCGGGAGTTTCGCGATGAAGCGATGGAAGGGCAAGCTTGTGGAATTTCTGGCGATCCCTGGCCTCGCCGTCGCCGCCCTCATTCTTGTCGCCCATATTTCTCTTGCCAACCGCGCCTCCACGCAATCCGCCAAGGTTCCCAAACTGCCGTCCGCGATGGAGCCGGTTCCGGCGCTGACCCCCTTCGTCGAGGAGCACGCCCATTTTGACGAAAAAGATCCCGCAGGCTCGGTCCGCGCGGCGATCTCCGCCCTCGGTCGCGAAAACGCCGCCATGATCCTGTTCCAGATTTCCCCGGACACCTTCGATCATCCCGGGCGCTACGACTCCGAAATTATTTTGGCCGAAGTGAAAAAACATCCCGGCAAGCTGGCGCTGACGGGCGGCGGCGGTTCGCTGAACGCCATGATCATGCAGTCCGCCGCGACGGGCGATGTGGGGCCCGAGGTCCGGCAAAAATTCAAGGCGCGCGCGCAGGAGCTTCTGAGCGAAGGCGTGGCCGGTTTCGGCGAGATGACCGCGGAACATTTCGACGGCTTTACGCCCTACCAGACGGTCCACCCGGATCATCCTCTCTACCTGTTGCTCTCCGATCTTGCCGCGGAGCACGATGTTCCGATCGACATTCACATGGAGGCCGTGCCGCAGGACATGCCGCTGCCGCCGGACCTCAAGTCGCCGCCGAACGCCTCGCAATTGCACACGAACATTGACGCGTTCGAGCGCCTCCTCGCGCACAATCCCCACGCAAAAGTGATCTGGGCGCATCTCGGCTCGGATTTCACGGGTTATCGAACGGTTGAACTCGAGCGGCGTTTGCTTCAGGCGCATCCCAACCTGTACATGGAAATCAAGACCGATCCGGAAGCGCCCGGCAAAAATTATCCGATGGACGCGAACGGGAAGATCAAGCCGGGGTGGCTCAAGCTGTTCATTGATTTTCCGGATCGCTTCGTGATTGGCAGCGACCAGCACTATCCCGAACCGAAGGACGCGGACAAGCGCTGGCAGGAGACGATTTTCCTGTTCAACCAGCTTCCCGAAGAAGTGCGAAAGAAGATCGGCACGGAAAATGTTGCACATATTTATGGAAATGCCGTGGCGCAATCTTTGCGTGAGGCGAAGAATTGAATCTCCCGAGGAAACGAGGATCTTCCATGAATCGCCGCGATCTGTTCAAGAATTCGCTGGCCGCGTCTGCGCTGGCTTTGGCTGGAGGGAGCGCAGAGGCTTCCCGTGCTGCCGGCGCCGCAGCACCCGCTGCCGCGGAGTTTCCGAAAGCGCCGGGCCTGACCAAGTCCACCGCGGAATTTATCGTCAATACGAAATACGAAGACATTCCGGCGGATGTGATCGAGCTGGGCAAGAAATCGATACTGGACGGATTCGGGCTATCGCTCGCGGGTTCGGCGTCGGTGATGGGACCGATCGCACGCAAATATGTGGAGTCTTTCGGGACAAGCGAGATGCACGCGAGCATCATCGGCACGGGCATGAAGGCGCATCCGCGGCTCGCCGCGTTCGCAAACGGAGTTTCCATACACGCGGACGACTACGACGACACGCAGCTCTCCGCGGCCAAGGATCGCATTTACGGCCTCTTGACGCACCCAACGGTCAGCGTGCTCCCGCCCGCGTTCGCCATCTGCGAACTCGGGCGCCGCTCCGGCAAGGAATTCATGGTGGCGTATCACACGGGCGTGGAGGTGGAGACCAAAATCAACGAAGCGATTTCGCCGCGCCACTACGACGAAGGGTTTCATTCCACCGGCACGTGTGGCAGCTTCGGAAGCACCGCGGCCTGCGCGCGTTTGCGAGGGCTCGACGTGAAGCAAACGGTCTACGCGATTGGCATTGGCGCGACCGAGGGCGGCGGCTTCCGCGACAATTTCGGCTCCATGACCAAGCCGTTCCAGGCTGGGCACGCCGCGGAAAACGGAACCGTCGCCGCGGACCTGGCCGCGCTCGGCTGGACCGCGGCCGACAACATTCTGGAAGCGCCGCTCGGATTTTTCCAGGCGGCTGGAGGCGGATTCGATCCCGACGCCATCGTGGGCCGCTTCGGAAAACCTTGGACGCTGGCGTATCCCAGCCTCTCCATCAAGCCGTATCCGTCGGGCTCGCTGTCGCATCCCGCGATGGGCGAGATGATGCGGCTGATCCGCGAGAACAACATCAAGGCCGAGGACGTCGACAAAGTGGACGTGGGCGCGAACCACGCGATGACCACTTCGCTGCTGCATCATCGTCCCACCACGGGCTTGCAAGGGAAATTCAGCATGGAATTTTGCATGAGCATCCTCTTGCTCGATCGCAAGGCGGGCCTCGTGGAATTTCAGGATAAGGTTGTGCAGCGCCCGGACGTGCAGGAGATGGTGAAGCGCATCAATTTCTACATCGATCCGGTGGCCGAAAACGCCGGGCTCGACAAAATGACCAGCCTGATCAAGATCACCATGAAGGACGGCAAGGTAATCACTGGGCGCGCGGAATTCGCGAAAGGCAGCCCGTCGAATCCCATGAGCTATGACGAAGTGGCCGACAAATTCCGAGGGTGCGCGGAATTTGCGAAGTGGCCGACTGCCAAGGCGGAAGCGGTCGTCGCAGCCGTCAAGTCACTCGAGAATGTCACCGATATGAACACGATCGCGGCGGCGCTCACGAGTTAGTTTGCTGAAGAGTCTCACATTGTCATCCCGAGCGAAGTGAGGGATCTGCTTCCTTCCGGTGTCCGCACGACAAAAGCAGATCCCTCGCTTCGCTCGGGATGACAAAACTTGGTTGCCTCTCTCTGGAAACGTGGGACAGCCACTCCTGACTGTCCGGTACGCTTGGCTACGCTGCGAGGGACAGCCAGGAGTGGCTGTCCTACTAATTGCATGACGTCGATCCCACAGCAAGATGCGATGCGGGACGCCCGAGGCGATTCCGAAGGCGCCGTCGCGCGTCTCGGAATGGCGCTGGCCGACTGGTGCCAGAAATGGTTTCCGGACGCGTTTGTTTTCGCGCTCGTCGGGCTGCTGATTGTTTTCATTGCGGGATTGTTTTCGGGCGTGGGCGTGTCAAACCTGGTCCAGTATTTCGGCGTGGGTTTTTGGGGGCTGATTCCGTTCACGATGCAGATGGCCATGATCATCATCGGCGGCTACGTCGTGGCCACGTCGCCTCCGGTGCACAAGTTGATCCGCATGCTCGCGAGGGTGCCGGGCACGCCTCGCGGTGCAGTGGCCTTTGTGGCGTTCTTCGCGACGATGACTTCGCTTGTGAGCTGGGGATTCGGCCTGATCTTCGGCGCAGTGCTCGCTCTCGAAGTGGTGCGGCATGTGCGCGGCATCGATTACCGAGCGATCGGCGTCGCGGCTTACGTGGGGAACGGCAGCGTGTGGGCGCTCGGCCTTTCCTCCTCCGCGGCGCTCGTCATGGCCACGCCGGGATCGATCCCTACACCGCTGCTGAAAATCAGCGGCGTGATTCCTCTTCGGCAAACGATCTATACCTGGCAAAGCGCCGTTACGGCGGCGATTCTCATTTTTTCGTGCGTTTGCGTGGCTTATTTTTCGACGCCGAAAAGCTCCGCGAAAGACGCCGAATCGTTTGGCGTGACGCGCGGCCTCGAAGTGAGACCCGTCGAGGTACGCCGCACGCCGGCGGAATGGCTCGAGTTCGCGCCCGTGCTTTCCGTCGCGGTGGGAGCGATCGGGCTTGCGTACATGGCGCAGGTTCTGAAAGCCAAGGGACCGCTCGCCGCGCTCGATCTGAATACGTACAACCTGCTTTTCCTGATGGCGGGACTTCTCTTGCACTGGCGTCCGCGCTCTTTCGTGCGTGCGGTGAATGAGTCGGTGCCGACGGTGGCGGGCGTGTTGATTCAGTTTCCGTTCTACGGCGGAATTTTCGGAATCATCACGATGTCGGCAATGGCCGCGAAGCTGGCCCACGCTTTTGTGAGCCTTTCTTCCACGGGCAGCTTTCCGGTCATCGTCTCGATCTATTCGGCGGTGTTGGGAATGTTTGTCCCCTCGGGTGGCAGCAAGTGGGTCATCGAGGCGCCCTACGTGTTGCAGGCGGCGAAGGATTTGCGCGTGAATCTCGGGTGGGTGGTGCAGATTTACAATACCTCCGAGGCGCTGCCGAATTTGATCAACCCCTTCTGGATGCTCCCGTTGCTGGGCTTGCTGAAGGTGAAGGCGCGCGATTTGATCGGCTACGGGTTGCTCTATTTCATGGTGAACTCGGTGATCGTTGTGTTTCTGATGTGGTTTTTCGCGCGCACGTTTGCGTATATTCCGCCCTTCGTTCCCTGATGGCATCGTGCCGGCGGGACGCCGGCGCTACTCAATCAGGATGCTTCCGCCGTCGGGGTCCCGCGATCAATTGACCGCCGTATTCTCCTTCGAGGCCCGCGCGTGTTCGTAGAGCGAGAGCGATTGCGGTACGGTCCACAGCATTCGCCAATGCCACTTGCGCGACGACGGGCGGCTTCGAAAGTAGTGAGCGGTGACGGCCTCTGCGCTGACCTCAATGATCCCGGCGATGAGGTATTTGTGCAGATCGGGATGTCGTCCGACGAAGATCCGGGACGCCCCAGTCTCCGCGCAACCGGCGCAATGATTCAGATTGTTAAGGCTCGTTACTGCGTCCGCGGTAGCCGCGCCGATCTGAGCGATGGTCAGAACGCTCCATTGTGGGTCGCGAAACGTAACCAGGTCGCGTGCTGAAAGCCTGTACTGGCGCGCCACGCCAAGCGGCACGGCAGTCAGCGCGTTGCGGACATTCCCCGCCGGCTGAACTTTTTCAATTTCCTGACCGCGCGCGCCGGATGCCGCGAGGAAAGCCAGCATCAGGCAGAACGAACGCTTCATGGCTCCTCGCCGCGTTCGTGGGGACGGTCTTCGCGCTCGGGCAGGGCTTGGCTCCCCATACCGAGAAGATCGTCATTTCAGTGCCCGGGGATTAGAGGCGAGGCGTCGCGAAGCAAATCCGAAGTCGGCTGTATTCTCTCGCGCGAAACTACAGCGCCATCGATTTTGGGAAGAAATAGTAGAAGACCACGGAGATCAGGATTAGATATGCGAGCAGAATCAGGGTCCAGCCCATATTGTGGCGAATCACCTGGCCCTCGCTGCGCACGAGTTTGCTGGTGGAAACGCCCACGCTGGCGGTTTGCGGCGCGATGGGTTTTCCCACTTCCGAGCCGACAGAATTAAACGACGGCAAGAGCAGGACCGGAAGGTGCAGCAATCGGCCGGTCATAGCCTGTACGGGGCCGAACATCGCGTTGGTGGAAGTGTTGCTGCCGGAAAGAGCGACGCCGATCCATCCCAGAACCGGCGCGAGGACGACGAAAAAGGTGCCAATCTTGGAAATTCCGTAGGCCAGCGAATTGGCCATGCCCGTGAAAACAAAAATGTAGGCCAGGGCGAAGATGAAAAACGCCACCAGGAGCGCGCCCCACATCTGGCGAAACGTGCGCTTGAAAACGTCACCGAGAATCTTTGGACTCGGCCGCAAGATCATCAGAATAATGAGCCACGCAGCCAAGGTTGATGTTCCCCCACCCAGCGGATTGAAGTTGAACGTCGAGGAAAGGGGCGTGTGCGTGACGGAAGACACGGCCACGACCGAGAGCCTCTTCAAACTGAGAGAAGGAAGCTTCGACCACGGTCCCGTCCATGCGACGACCACGAAGATGAGGGCGAGGAACGGAACCCACGCGTAAACCGCGTCACGGCCGGACACCACTTCCACCTTGCTTGTCCCCGAGACAGCGGCTGTTTCAAGGGGCTTGCCACCGAAGCCGCGAATCGTTTTCGGGCGCCAAATTTTCACGAACGCGAACAAGATCCAAAAGGAAACCAGCGCCCCGCTCAGATCTGGCAGATACGGGCCGAGGTAGTGGGCGACAGGCCACTGGCCCAAGACGTAGGAGAGAGCTCCGACGATGGCGAGCGGCCACGCTTCCACAACACCTTCCCAACCGCTGACGAGGTAGATCAGCACCCAGGGGGGAAGCAGCGCCAGGACGGCCACAATATTTCCGATGGAAGCGGAGAGCGCCAGCATCGGCAGTCCGGTCACCGCGGCGAGACCCAGAATGGGCGCACCCAGAGCGCCGTAGGAGACGGGCGCGTTGTTGGCGAGCGCCGCGACGCGAATCGCGTCGAGGTCCGCGATTCCCAGCCCGACGAGGATGGGCACGACAACGGCCCAGGGATAGCCGAATCCCACTAGTCCCTCAAGCAACGCGCCAAAGGCCCAGGCTAGCATGATGGTCTGAATTCGAATGTCGGGCGTGGCGTGATGCATCAGCCAGTTCTTAAAGTGCTCAAAGTCGCCCGTGAGGACGATCGTGTTGAAGATAACGAGGCCCCAAAACGTGATCCAATCGATCACCCAGAATCCGGTCAGCCCCCCGTACAGATAGGATTTCAGCGTGTTCGCCAGGGGCGCGTGCCACACCACCATGCCGAGCGGAATGGTGATCGCGCCCACGATGATCGTGGCCAGCCAAGCCGTCATGCGCAGCACGGCCAGCATGAAGAGCAGCGCGAAAAGAGGAACGAGCGAGATCAGCACGCTGAGCCAAAGGTGTCCCATCGGATCGAGAGTCTGCTCGAACATCAGGTGTTCCTTTCGCGCGCGACGCGCGCAGTTCTCGAAGCGCGCATCCACCGCGCCACGCCAGAAATAGGAGCGGCCTGCCGGGGAATCAGATTGTCTTGGTAAACGTAAAAAGTCCGGTCAAAGCAATATCACAGGCAGGTTACAGGTCAACAACGAAATTCCGGCCCTCGGGCGAGTGCCAACTTTGATTTCATCCGCGGAGATGCTTGGTGGAATTATACGATTTGAGGAAGGCGTCCAAATCCGTCTGCAACTCATCGAGCGCCAATCTGCAGATTGGCGATACGGCGGCGGTCTTTGCGCAAGGCCCCATCGGGCTGTGCGCGACCGCCGGCGCGAAGCTGAAGGGCGCGAGCCTGATTATTGCCGTGGAATCGGACCCGGTGCGAACGCGGATGTCCAAGCGAATGGGCGCCGACATCGTTCTGAATCAAAACGAAGTCGACGTCGTCGCGGAGATCAAGCGGCTGACCGGCGGCAAAGGCGTGGACGTGGCCATCGAGGCTCTTGGAACGCAGGCCACTTTTGAAAACGCGCTGCGCGTCATTCGGGCGGGCGGCACGCTCTCGAGCCTGGGCGTGTACTCCGGCGAGCTCGCCGTTCCGCTGGAACCGTTTGCGGCAGGCCTGGGCAATCAGAAAATCATCGCCACGCTGTGCCCCGGCGGAAAAGAGCGCATGCGCCGGCTGATCGAACTCGTGCGTCATGGCCGGCTCGACTTGGTTCCGCTGATCACCCACAGGTATTCGCTCGACAACATCGTGGATGCTTACAAGCTGTTCGGCGAGCGTCGCGACGGCGTCATTAAAGTTGCGATCCAGCCCTAGTCGCAAAGCAATCGGTGCCGCACAGAGAGCGGGAGGGTAACCTCCCGCTCTTTTTGTAGTGAGGAGCTGGCTCAACGAAAAGGCGCCGACGAGAGGCCGGTGCCACCGGCGGGCTAGGGAATTGAGGGAGGCCGGCGGCCGCAGTACGATTGCGATTGGGTGACAGCGGCCGCCGGATGCAGTCCTTGCCTTACCGTTTCCGTGCAAGGATCAACGGGCGGGCAAGTGCATATGGGTTTCCGCCGCAGGCAGCTCAGGCCACAGCGGAACAATCCTGATTCCTCGAACAGGGTCGGAGCGAAGCGTGTAGACGTTAGAGCAACGCTCGCACAGCCAATAGTGGCCCGTTCCGTGGGAGCCGTTCGCGGCGCCGGCCGCAGCTTGATCCGGTTCGCTCGGATCGCGCTGGAATCGGAACAGCTTGCCGCCCGCCAGCCATTCGAACGACGCCGCGCAACTGGGGTTCGCGCATTTTGGACGAAGATTCAGGACCATGATTCGTCTCCGTTACATGGAGTCCCTTCACCCCTGAGGGTCGGATTGTCGCCTCAGGGTGGGCATCGGCGACCTAGGCCGAGACGCTCTCCAGCTTGGCGATTTCCCGCTTCAGCCAATGGGTTAGCGCCTCTTCGATCTGCTGCTCCGTTCCACCTCGGTACAGCTGGAGCAGGGTGTCACCTTCCGCTGTGATGGGAATGTGCCGGCAAGGGACTTTCTCTCCCAGCTTGTCAGCGGGCACGAACTGCATGAGCAAACATTCCGCGCACGGACTCGGATTGGCCTTGCTGTCGTAGTTCATGCACGTCGGAGAGTCCTCGAGCGGGAGTTGTGCCCGCCGGGGCTCGCGCGGGGACCGTCCGTACCCGCCCTTGGTCACAAAATTCAGCTCGGCCCTTAGAACTTCGAGGGTATTTCGATCGTCTTGCGGCATCTCAGCCTCCCTTACTTCTTCGCAAATTATTAGGGATTTCGGAGGGCAAGGATGTGACCGCAGTCACCTTGCCAGGTGACTGACATCACGGCCCTTGACTGTGGCGCGGGACACACTGGCCTTGGGTGATTCGCCGTGAACAGTAAAGACACACCTTCAAAAGGCGGGTAGTGGGCCAGTTTCATTTAAGCGGCTCTTTTCGCCTCCGCGTCCAGCAGGCCCGCAACTTCTTCTAAACTCCAAACATGATCGGCGACTCCAGCTTCCATTGCTGGAGTGACGCGCAGCGTTTGATGTACTCGGCAGAAATTGTAGTGCATGTAGTGAAGCGCGATTGCCCAAAGATGATTATCGACCTTCTTTGAGAATGCATTTGTCAGCCGAGTGAATCGTCGCATCGACATCCGCATCGTTAGGTTCTGCCGTTCCACATGGCTCGTAGAAATGTGTTTCGGGTTGGGGCGGCCCGTAATTCCGATTTCACGACACCCGATGCACTCTGCGGGGCTGTAGCGTGTATCAGGTTCTGAATCGTGGCCGTAGAGCTTGACCAACATTGCGTAGTCTATATCGTTCCCGAACGCGTCCTCGACGGCTTGCAGGTACACCCGATGTCCGTCCGTGGTTAGCTGGACGCGATTTGCTAGGCGAGAGGCCAGATCATCCATGAACGCTTTCGCGGTCTGCGCGCCGCGCGTGCCCACCATGAAAGAGGCGACACGTCTCCGTAGCCAAATGTGCCGCGCTTGTCCGCAGGGACATTCTTGTCCTTGGCGTAGCAGAACGACCAAATTTCATCGCACTGGATTCGCTTCGATGTCAGGTTGCGAAGTGCTTTGTCTTGGTAGGAAACGCAGGCGTGTCCGATGTTCACCAGCAATTTCAAAACCGTGTCCTTCGCCACTCCCGTCATTCGAACAGTGGCCCGAACCGAGTTGCCCTCGACGAGTGAAGCTATGACCGCTGCGCGGCGCTGCCTTGAAAGTGTATTCATGCCGTGTAGTATGCTTGAGCGGTACGGCATTGTCAAGAAAAAGAAAGCTAGGGTCGGTCCGTGGAAATCTTCCACGCGGTGCTTGACTTTGGGGCTGGCCGTGGGTGTAAAATCGAAACCGCCGGAGAACCTCAGGCTTTGGCTTGGCAGCGGGCCTGAAATCCACCGGCGGTAAGAAGGTGATGCTATGAGAGTGTCCTGCCCCTCAAAAGGGCGAAGGGTTAAGGAAACTCCCTAGAGCGGCCAGCGTGGGGATGGTCCCAGAAAAGGCCCGTCCCCACATGGTCCATTCGCCTTTATAGCAAAAAACACCAATGTTTTCCAGTGGAAAGTGAGGATGAAATGGCGAACGAACCAATCAACTACAAGGCAGTCCTCGCCGATCTAGAGGCTAAAAAGGCTCAGATCGAATCCGCAATATCGGCGATTAAGATGATTGCCGCGCAAGCTGGCAACACAGGCCCAGGTCCGGGAAGTGGTGTAGGGCCAAGCGCCTTCTTGAAAATGAGCATTCCCGATGCCACCAAGACGCTGTTGGAAACTACCAAACAGAAGCATTCCACGCAGGCGGTGATTGACGCACTTGTCGCAGGCGGACTGCCTAAGAGCAAGTACACCACTGTCTGGGGAATCCTCTCTCGCCGTGCAAAGAAAGTTGGTGACCTCATCAACATGCAAGGCGATTGGGCGCTTGCCGAGTGGTACCCAAACTACCGCAAGGGGAAAACCACGAAAGAAGAGGACATCGAGCTTCCCGACAAAAAAGGTGTCATTAAAAAAGCCAAGGCAAAACGCGGGCGACCACCAAAATCAAAGGAAGCGCCAGCGGCAACTTCCCCGTCCGCTGTGGCGGCTTCGGCCTAGGGTTTGTCTTTAGCCCACCTCGTCCGAGCGGCCTTGCTCGCAATTTCGTGACGCCGCTCGGACGAGAGCGCTTTCATCCGAGCCTTGCCTCCCTTCAGGCCACCGAGACGACCCAGTGCAACGGCTGCCGGATTCTTCTGCGGCTCTTGGCGGGTCGATATTTCCACAACACGCGCGGCAAGTTGATTCACGTCCTTCGGCATTCTCTTCCGTTTCGGTCTTTTCATACCTCCCAGTATGGCAGGCTTCCTTGACCAGTCAAGAAGCCTCGTGGTTCAAACTGGCCCACTACCAAAAGGCGGGTTCCATTTCGTTACGCGGGGAAGGGGACGTACAATGGCTTGGAGTCAGACGGGTATGCGCTCTCCGTATGGATTGGAAGTCATCGAAAGTTGTGTGGCCTGTCCGCACAAGGAAGCGCGGCTCTTCTGTGATCTGCCCCCCGCCGCTTTACAGCGCCTCTCCGAGATCACCGCGTCGGCCACCTACCCCAAGGGTGCGACACTCTTCGTGGAGGGTCAGGCGGCCCGCGGCCTTTTCATCCTTTGTTCCGGGCACGTGAAACTCTCGACCTCGTCCGCTGACGGCAAAACGCTGATCGTGCGCATTTCCGAACCGGGCGATCTTCTCGGATTGCCCGCGACGATTTCCGGTCGGCCCTACGAAGTGACGGCGGAGGTGATCGAGCCGACGCAGGCCAACTTCATCAGCCGAACCGATTTTTTGAATTTCCTACGCGAACACGGCGAAGCGGCCTTGCGCGCGGCGCAGGAACTGGCCGAAACCTACCAGGCGGCGTTCGCCGAAATGCGCACGATCGGGCTATCCCACTCGGCGCGCGAAAAACTGGCGCGCTTCGTTCTGGGCTGGTGCGCGCAGCATCCGGTCAGCGACGGCGCGGTGAAATTCAACCTGACGCTGACGCACGAGGAAATCGCGCAGATGATCGGCGCATCCCGCGAAACCGTCACGCGGCTCTTCGCGGATTTCAAGAAAGAAGGCCTGCTGCAGATCAAAGGATCGAGCGTGACGCTGAAGGATAAGCGGGGACTGGAAGAGTTGTTGCAGAAGAGTTAGGCGCAGGTGTCTCCTCGAGTTAGCCTACCCGCTCCGCTGAATCGGCCTCCCGCTGGTCGACCCGCTGCGGAAAAAACCGCTCTTAGTGTATTCCCGAAAATACAGACGCCGCGGTGGTGCCAAATGTCGCTGACATCAGCAGTTCGTGGGTTGCTCCATCTGGGAGCAGAAACACTATGGCAACGGCAGTGCTCGCCGTCTGATTCACGGTACAAGATGTATTAAATTTAAGATTAGTAACATTGAATACATTGATTGTGTTATTCGAAAAAGGTGCAACCTGCCCCGTTATATTGCACCCCCCGCTGGTCGTCGAGATATTCCCGGTACTGTCGATGCTCAATGTGACCGCCGAGCCGTCCCAGAGCCCGCCCGTCCAGGCGCCGCCGACCGTCGACAGCAAGGCCGCCGTGGTGTAGTTATAGGAGGAAGTCGGCAAGAACGCGCCGCCAAATCCAACCTGCACTCCACTCAGCGTCATTTTTCCGCTGATACTCTCATTCGGCAGGTCTGTCGCCGTGACGGTGGAATTGGACGTACTTCCCGACGGCAAGAATTCGGTGAGGTTTCCAGTATAGGTCGTAGTCCCCGAGGCTCCCTGCCCGGCGATGAGCGCACTGGGTGTAAACGAACTCGGCGCGAGCGTGCCGAGCACCCCATAGAAAACGTCGGTCGGCAGGATTAGCGCCTCCATCGCAGGGGCGTCCTGCTGCACAGTGCAGTCGTAAAAACCCTGGGCGGCGCCCGGGCTGCTCCCGCTGCCGGTTCCACCGCCGCCGGTTCCATTCGGGTTATACGCCCCGCATCCATCCACGAGGATCAGAAAAACCGCAAGCGCAACCGGCACCAGCACCGACGCAATTTTCTTTCCCAAGATAAGCCTCCACTTTGCCCTGGACGTATTGAATTGTAGGTGAGCGCAAGTGCGAAGAAAAGGATTTCCGAACGGGTGGTTGCGCTGGCTCAAATAGCGGAAATGGCGGCGAACCTGTCGATGGCCCTGCGGGAATTGCATTGATACTCTCGATGGAATTCTTCAGGGTTTGCATAAGAAATAGTCGTCACAAGAAGAGCGGGGTTAGGCGCATGCTATTGGGGACTTCTCAACAAGAATCGGGAGTTCAGGGTATTTACGATTCAAACATAAGTCAAGGGTTGGGATATCGTGGCTGCCAAAACATCCTGTTACTGGCGAATCCGCAGGCGTTATACGCCGATGCTTTTAACTTTGACGAGCCTTATTCATGGCGGGTTTCTTGCGAAGTTCTTTGCGGCGTTTCTTTAGATATTTCACAATTTCAACGAGCTGGCGTCTCAACTCCTCGTCAACAGCCTCAGATTGCCTTTCAGAACGAGCTACCCGGCTGACGTAAGAGGGATCGACACCAAGCTTACGAGCGACTCGTCCGTAGAGTCCTCTTATGAGGGACGCCAGGTCCGGTGGAGGATTCTTGAACGTGGGGTTCGCAACTTTGCTCGACCGCTCGGCGTGTCGTCGGTTCCCAGAACGTACTGCCTTCCACGTTGTCGTTCTCATATAGGCTGGCATCCCAGAGAGTACTGCTAGGACTATGCAATTTCGAGGCAACTTATTCGATGCCGCGACAAAGCAAAACGGCAGGCTCATCTATTATCTGAGGTAAAATCACCTCTTTTCCGTGTCGAGGCAATTGCCAAGTCCCGACAAGTCGGGTGGTCTCCACGGGTCGATGCAACACTTGCTCAGAGTCTTCTGGAAGCGGACCAATTGCTTAGATGGTGTTGCATCGACCGGTTGAGCCGGCACCGTATCGGGAGTTGGCGATGAGAATGACAGGTTTTTCCTTCTCTCGGGCCGGAAACGCTGAAAAAACGACAAAATTCAGTTCAGTTTCACTAAGGCAGCTTGCGCCGTGACCGCATGCTGACACGCGTTCAAGCTCACGACATGAACAGCGACATTCGGTCGGCAGGTCACGGCACCTAGGCCGCCCCAATCAGCGCTCCAGCTTATTCAGTGCGAAAGAGTTACCTCACGTAGAGCCACCGATGAGCGATTGGAACCTGGAGTGCTTTTCCTAGCCAGTGAGTCGTTATGCGTAAGAGCAAAAGAGCATCGCACAAGTCTGGGACACTCATCGAGCGAATTTTCTTCGACGTATTCAAACGCGGGATGACCACAGCGGAGCGGCGCGTTCTGCTTGGAAAGCCCAAAAAGGCTAGCAAGCGAACTTGATCCGACTGCGACATCGCAAGAGGTCAGAATGTGGAATGGCCTGAGGTTTCATGGAATGCCTCCTGTGCCGCACCCTACAACTTCTAGAGATCTGCGGGGGACCGCGTGGCGCAACGCAACTAGGACCGCTGGACTGTCGGGTTGCGATTCCACGATCTGAGGCACACGGCGATCACCGAGCTAGGCGAATCCCAGGCGAGCGAACAGACCATCATGGCAATTGCCGGACACGTGCCGCGCCGGATGCTGGAACTCTACTCTCACATTCGGATGGATGCGAAACGGACAGCAGTTAAGGCTATCTCGCACCCCGTTTCTGCGGGGAGTGGGGCACAGAATTGCGTACAGTCGCCCGATTCGCAAAAAAGCGCTGTCCCCAACTGACTGAGAAATATGGCGGGGCCGACGAGACTCGAACTCGCGACCTCCTGCGTGACAGGCAGGCGTTCTAACCGACTGAACTACGGCCCCGCGGAAAAAATTCCCGATTGGTGGGCAGTGTCCGATTTGAACGGACGACCTCCCGGGTGTAAGCCGGACGCTCTAACCGCTGAGCTAACCGCCCAGAATTTTTGAAGCCTTCAAATTGTAACATCCCGCGCGGCATTTTCAGGAAGAGAAAAAGGGGAGCCTGCGCGAGTGACTGAAAAATTGCGCGGTCAACCAGAAACGCTCACGTCCTAGCGAAAGCTTTGGCCGGCCCAGGGCGAAGCCGGGCGGTCGCCACGCCATCTCGATCCTGCCGCCAACGGCGAAATCCATTTCGATGGATTTTTGCAGGCCGGAATTATATTGTGGGCGCATTTCCGAACTCGTCCCGGAGAGAAGGAGATTCACATGAACGGAAAAGGGTGGCCATCCGCAATGGCGCGGCGATGGTTCTTGGCGCGAATGGGTGTGGGCGCGGGCGCGTTGGGTGCCGGGATGATGGGTTCTTCGACGGTGGACGCGCAGGGTGCGGGCGAAACTGCCTGGCGGCCGGCTCGGCATGCTCAGGACGATTGGTATGACAAGATTCCGGGCGTGCATCGCTACCTGATTGATTCTTCTTCGGCGGAGGGATTCGGGTGGGCGCTGCAGTTCGCGGGGAACTATTACACGGCGAATCAGGATGTCTACGGATTGAAGGACAGCGACGTGGCCGTGATCATCGTGGCGAGGCACAAGTCCACTTCGATGGGCTACAACGATTCAATTTGGGCGAAATATGGCAAGCAGATTTCCGAGCAGGCGGAATTCGTCGATCCGAAGACGAAGGAGCCGCCCAAGGTGAACGTGTACGCGGGACCGGAAGACGGCTCGCAGCTGTCGGGCAAGATGGATGGGCTGATCAAGCGCGGCGCGCAATTCGCCGTGTGCCAGATGTCCACGCGAGGCATCGCGACGAGGATCGCCAAGGCAAACGGCCTCGAGACGGACGCCGTGGTGAAGGAAATCGTCGCCAACCTGATTCCCAATGGGAGGATGGTTCCGGCTGGAGTTGTCGCAGTGAACCGAGCTCAGGAGCATGGGTATTCGTTTGTGTTTGCGGCGTGAGTCGTTGAGTGGCGCTTCCTTGGGGCTGCGGAAAAGCAGATCCCTCGCTTCGCTCGGGATGACAACCAAACTACCTTTTCCGCAACGTGCGCGGAAGTGACTCACGAAGATCGCGGAGGAAAAATAATGGTCGAGCTTCGCGAAACCGATTCAATTGCGCAAGATTCTTCGCCGACGAAGCGTTCCGTGGGTCACGGCGAAGGCGTGTCGCGCCGGGAGGCGCTGAAGCGCGTGGCTGCGATGGGAGCCGGCGCTGCGCTTTCCGCGCACCCGATTCTCGCGGCGATTCCTCGCGTCGACACAACCCCGCAGCCCGAGCGCGTCGACGTGCACCACCACATGATGCCGCCGTTTTACATGGACCTGCGGCGTGCCGACCCGAACGCGGGGCCGATGCCAACGTGGTCGCCGGCCAAGTCTCTCGATGACATGGAAAAGAATGGAGTGACGACGGCGCTGCTTTCGCTCGCCGTCTCCGGAGTTTCGTTTGACGCCGGCGAAGGCGGGCGCAGCCTGGCGAGGAAGAGCAACGATTACGGCGCGGAACTGGTGAAGGATCACCCTGCAAGTTTTGGCCTGCTGGCGGCGCTGCCGATGCCCGATCCGAAAGGCAGCCTTGCGGAACTCGAATACGCGCTGGACACGCTGCGCGCCGACGGCATCGCGCTCCTCAGCAGCTACGGCGATAAGTGGCTGGGGGATGCAACCTACGCGCCGGTTTTCGAGGAGCTGAATCGCCGCAAAGCGGTGGTTTTCGTGCATCCGAACGTGCCAAATTGCTGCGCCAGGCTCCTTGCGCACGTGCCGGACTCGTCCATCGAATTCCTCTTCGATACGACACGGACAATCGAAAGCCTTCTCGTGAGTGGGACCTTCTCCAAATTTCCGAACGTGCGATTTATTTTTTCGCATGGAGGGGGAACCATGCCCATGCTGGCGAACCGCATCGACCGAACATTTCCAAAGGACCTCGCGTCGCAGGCGCCGAACGGCGTGCTCTACGAATTGAAGCGGCAATACTATGACATCGCGAGCGCCAGCAACTCAGTCTCGCTTACGGCGCTGCTCGGCGTGGTCCCGAGTTCGCAGGTTCTCTTCGGCAGCGATTTTCCGTTTCTGTCCTGCGGCGTGCCCGCCGGCGACCTAGTGAAATCCGGCCTGGCGGGCGACACGGTAAAGGCCATCGAACGCAACAATGCGGCCTCGCTGTTTCCGCGCTTGAAGAGTTAACCTGCTGCTGCCGCTCAGCAAATCAGATCGAGCGAAAATTCAGTTGGCCCCAATTCATTTTGAGCTATAGTACCCGCTCTGAAGGAAACCTCAGGAGGAACTCGATGCGATCCAAGCTGACCGTATTACTCACCGTTGTCGCATGTCTGCTTCTGGCGGGAGCTGCCACTGTTGCCGCGCAACAGCAAGCTGCGGCGCCGCCACCGCCGTCCAAGTTCAAGCTGATGAGCTCGGCCTACGCCGAAGGCACGATGATTCCCACGCAATATTCCTGCGCCGATCCCAATGCGGCTTCGCCGGCGCTTTCGTGGAGCAATCCGCCCGCGGCCGCCCAGAGCTTCGCCGTGATTTTTCATGACACCGACGCCGCTCCGATGAAGGGCGTCATGGACGTCACGCACTGGATCTTCTGGGGAATTCCCGCCAGCGCAACGTCTGTGCCTGCGGGAGTAAAGCCCGACACTTCAGACGGCATGGTGCAGGGCGTGAATATTCGCAAGGTGAACGGCTATCAGCCACCATGCCCGCCTCCGGGCGCAACCCCGCACCACTACATCTTCGAGATTTATGCGCTGGACACGACGCTGGATCTGGCGGCGGGTTCGTCCCGAGCTGACTTGCTGAAGGCGATGGACGGGCACGTGGTCGGGAAGGCGTCGTACCTGGGGCTTTTCGGGCGCTAGCGCTAGGCGCTTCGGGTCAATGAGCTGAGGCCGCGCAAAAGCCTGCGGCCGCGAAATTGTGGCGCCGGCATCTTGCTGGCGGTTGTGTGTCGCTGGAAGCAACCACCGATGCACTGGCAAGATGCCGACGCCCACGTAAAGCGTCCGAATCTTACCTCCCAAGCCTCCAAAAAGTGTCCAGTAAGTCGCGCTAAAGCAATGCCTTAGCGCTGTCTCCATTCCTGCCAGGTGCTCCGTAGTCCGGCGGTACTAAACCATCCGTACTTATCGCGATAGCTCCTCAGGCCCATTGAGCCTAGCGATCCCGGCTGCGAGGATCGAGTCTGGAAGGCGATGGAGTCACAAGGAGCGAACCTTGACCGCCCTGGTTTTCCCAACGCAAAGCAGCGTCAACGAAAAGCTTTGGCTCGCGGTGATCGACAGCGCCATCGCCGACTGGGTGCGAGGCCCGGCGGGGCATAAGGTCAAAGCTGAGTACTTTCTGTTCGAGGATGACGAAGACTTTCCGTTCGTGTGCCGTTCCGCAGGACTGAATCCGGAGACGGTGCGCGATACGCTGTGGACCATCCGAGCCCACTCAGCCACAGATCTGCACACCAACGTCGCTTAGCACGCGCCCCCCACTACGTAGTTCAGCACCCCGACGGCGGTCTCTCGCCCGCGCGCCTACGCGCCCAGCGTGATCAACTCCATTTTGCGTTTTCCAAGCCGCCGCGCGCCCTTGTCTGTGACCACGATCGAATCGCCAAATTCGGCTGGCGTCGGCGTTTGTTTCACGGGCACGCTGGGCTTCAAGTCAAATACCATGCCCGCCTGGAAGACCAGATCGTCGCCGCCTTCCATGCGGCCAGGACCGCAGCGAGGCAGATCGGCCAATCCGCCGGAATGAATGAGAACGCCGCCGGGCCTGGCCACGCCGCGCGCTTTCAATTTTTCGCCGCAATAGTCGCAGAATTCCTTCGCGCTCTTTCCCGGCGCCACGCGGTCCATCAGATCGTGGAACAAGTCGAGGCAGTATTGGCCGGCTGCGGACCAGTCCGCCGGCGCCGGCGAGCCGAGCAGCACGGAATGATTGACCTGGGAGCCATATCCCAGGACGGAGCCCGAGCATTCCTGCCCAAGGATCTGCCCGGCGGTGAAAACGTCGTCGAGCGGAAATCCGAAGCTCGCATTCCCTGAGCCGCGCGTGCTGATGCTCAATCGCCAGGGGCGCTCGCCGGAGGCCTGAACCATGGTGGAATACATCTTCAGCCACACGTCGCGATGGACGGAGCCGGGCCGCGCGGTTTCGATCATGGCCTGTACGCCCGCCTCGCTCACTTCGGTGGCTTTTTCGAGTACGGCGATCTCTTCGGCGCTGTGGACAAGCTTCACGCGCCACAGAATATCCGCGGCGGAGTCAAGCTGCGCCTGCGGAAACGCTTTGCGCACGCGGTCGAGCGTAGTGTACGTGACGGAGCCCTCGGCATTGCGGAACAGATTCGCCAGCGATCCGACGCCGATGCGCGCCTGCTCCATCTTTCGTTCTTTCAAGACGTCGATGATGAGCGGCGACCACAGCCCCTCTTCGTCCGAGAAGCGGACCTCGATATCCGGAGCGTTGTCCGCAAACATCGTGGTGAGCACGATGCCGGGAATCGGGCGTTTTTCGTTTAGCAAGGATCCGATGCGGTTGGAAATCGCGGTGATCTTGCCTTCGAGCGGAACGATGACCCAGCCCGCGGGTATGCCGGCGAGATATTGCACGTCGGCGTCGCCATCCTGGCGGTCGTGAATCATGGGCTGAGTGCTGTGTTGCGGAACGATCAGGCAGTCGAAGTGGTTTTCCTTCATGCCTTGGCGCACGTTTTGCCAGCGTCTTCGAAATTCTTCGGCTGACCATGCCTTTGGCATTGATGCGGGCGCGACGGAGCTTTTCGTCGCGGCCGGGCCGGGGTTCCCGCCGGCCTGCGAAGTCTGGCCCCATAGTGGCAGCGAGCTTCCGGCGACCGCAACCGCTACGGTGGAAGACCCTCCCAAAAGTAAATCCCTGCGCGAGAGATTCACGGACATTTCGTGTCTCGAAGATGCTGGCTTCATCTGCCCCTCCTCAAAAATCGCCGGATGGCCCATTCAGTCGGCGGCTTGATCAAAGGTGTGGGAGGAATCGAACGGGAATGTACACCAGGGCAAGGCGGGACACAAAAGCAAAATTCGCCTCACGCGAAACGTTTTCAAGGCAGTCGGCATCAGATTCTGCTCCATCGTTTGGCGGACTGGCGTATCGAGTCATCTGAGATACAGGGAACATCCCCTTCAATTTCGAGGATTTTCTGGAATTGGAGACTGTTAATATGGTTGCAGAATGATAGAAGGGCAGGTATTTGCCGGAGATGGATCCGGGCCGGGAGGCGCCGGTAAAGGGCCGCGGAGAAAGGAAGCAGCGTGCGAGTTTGCATGGTGGCGTACACGTTCTATGAGACCGATAACCGCGTGATGCGGTATGCGGAGACCCTCGCTCGGCGCGGCGACGAGGTGGACGTGATCGCTCACTACGGCCAGGAAAAGGGAACGCTCATTCGCAACGGTGTGCGAGTGCTGCGCGTCCAACAACGCATTCCGAATGAAAAAAGCAAATTCACCTATCTTTTCCGAATCTGTCTGTTTTTCTTGCGGGCTATGTTTATTCTCAGCCTGAATCACTTGCGGGAACCCTACGATCTGATCCATGTGCATTCGGTCCCCGACTTCCTGGTGTTCACGGCGTGGCTGCCCAAGATCACGGGCGTGAAGATCATCCTCGATATTCATGACATGCTGCCCGAGTTTTATGCCAGCAAATTCCTGGGTGATCAGAAATCAAGAATGTTCGACGCGATGGTGTGGGTCGAGAAGGAATCGTGCGCGTTCGCCGACCACGTGATCATTCCCAACCATCTCTGGCTGAAGCGGCTCACATCCAGATCGGCGGCCCCTTCCAAGTGCAGTGTGATCATGAACTATCCCGATCCGGCCATCTTCTATCGCCGCGGACGGACGCGGACCGATAACCGGTTTGTGATCCTCTACCCGGGAACGCTGGCGGTGCACCAGGGGCTCGATGTGGCGATCCGCGCATTCGCCAAAATCAAGAGCGTGGTTCCGGAGGCGGATTTTCATATCCGTGGAGCGGGCCCGGCGCGCGAAAGCCTTGAGGCGCTCGTCAAGGAACTGCATCTCGAGGATCGCGTTTTCTTTCTATCTGGCATGCCCATGTGGGAGATTGCCCAGGTGATGGAGGACGCCGATCTCGCGGTGGTCCCCAAACGCAAGGATACGTTTGGCAACGAGGCGTTCAGCACAAAGACCCTTGAGTTTATGTCCGTCGGCGTCCCACTGCTCGTCTCCGACACGGCCGTGGACCTCTACTATTTCAACGATCAGATCGTCACGTTTGCAACGAGCGGAGACGAGGACGATTTCGCCGCCAAAATGGTTCAGCTCATTCGCAATCCGGCTCTTCGCCAGAAGCAGGTCCAGAACGCCGAAGAGTTTGTGAAGCTGAATAGCTGGGAAGTGCGGAAGGCGGAGTACCTGAACTTGGTTGACTCCATGACGGGCAATACTCCCTCCGCCCCGGCGAAGGTTAGCGAAAACGTGGCGGTCAGGTAGAACGCCGGACGTGTGGCGCCGGCATCCTGCCGGCGGTTTCCCCTTAGCATGAACTGAAGAAGGCCACCGGCAAGATGCCGGCGCCACAAAACTGCAGGAAGCTACTCCGCGCCGAGAAACGCGAAGCGCAGCAGGAACAACGCGGAGAGGACCCAGATGAGCGGGCTGATCTCCTTGATTTTTCTCGTACCGATCTTGATGAAGGTGTAGGAAAGTAGGCCCAGGCTCAAGCCCGTTGCGATGCTGAAGGTGAGCGGAGTGGCCACAAGCGTGATGAATGCGGGGAACGCTTCGGTGAAATCGTTCCAGTCGATCTTGGCGAGCGAGGCGCACATGAGTGCGCCGACCAGAATCAGGGCCGGCGCCGTGGCGTAATTCGGAACGGCGGCGACCAGCGGCGCGCAGAACATCGAGACGATGAAAAGGGCCGCGATCAGCACATTACCCAAGCCCGTTCTAGCTCCCGCGGCGACGCCGGCCGCGCTCTCGATATAGCTGGTCACCGTCGAGGTGCCCGTCAGGGCTCCGGCCATGGTGCCGAAGGCGTCGGCCAGGAGCGCCCGGCTGGCGCGCGGGAATTTTCCGTTGACCAAAAATCCGCCCTGTTCGCAGACGCCGACGAGCGTCCCCACGTTATCGAAGAGATCGACGAAGAAGAAGACAAACATGAGTTCAAGCAGGCCCAGTTTCACGGCGGAGCGGAAATCCAGTTTCAGAAACGTTCCGCCAGGATGAGGCAGCGAAAAAATGTGCGTGGGCATGTGCGTCAGCCCTAGAGGAATTCCCGCCAGGGCGATTGCCACGATTCCAATCAGGATCGCGCCGCCGACCTTGCGCGACATCAGGATCGCGATCACGATCAGCCCCAGCGCCGCGAGCCGCACCTGCGGATCGGAAGATTTCCCCATGCCAACAAACGTGGCCGAGTTGGCCACGATGATCTTCGCGTTTCGCAGGCCGACAAACGCGATGAAAAAGCCGATTCCCGCGGCAGTGCCGTGTTTCAGGCAATCGGGAATGTCGTTGACGATGTGCTCGCGGATATTCGTGAGAGTAAGAAGCAGAAAGAGCGCGCCCGACAGAAAAACGACGCCCAGCGCCGTTTGCCACGGCACTCCGCGTCCCAGAACGATCGAGTACGTGAAGTACGCATTCAGGGACATTCCCGGCGCCAGGGCGATCGGATAATTCGCCCACAGTCCCATCACCAGCGTCGCAAGCGCGGCGGAAACGCACGTCGCGAAGAGCACGCCCTCGACCGGCATGCCCGCTTCGCCGAGGATGCGCGGATTCACCACCACCACGTAGGCCATCGCCATGAACGTGGTGAGCCCGCCCAGGAGTTCGCGGCGAACCGTGGTGCCGTTTTCCGAAAGATGAAAGATCCGTTCGAGCAATCCGCGCCTCTTACAAAAGTGCGCCAATATAGGCCGATGCGGGCCGTGGCGTCAACGCAGAACGTGGCTGACCAGCGTATCCCTTTCAGCGGTGATTATCGAATCGAAGATGCGGGATCATTCGATTCGTTTTTCGAATTCGCGAAGGCGGGGCAAAACCTTGCGCCGATTGAGCCGGGCAGGTATGGTACGGCATGCCCGACCGCCCCGAAACCGGAAGCGTAACGACGGGCGCGACGCCTGCCGGCGGCACAACGACCGCAACGACTTCTCCAATCCATGTTGCAGATTACGGGCTGCGCGGCGAAGCTCTCTCGCCGATGGAGACGCTGGCGCAATCGGTGTCAACGATCGCGCCCACGTGCACGCCCGCGGCGACGATCCCGCTCGTGGCCGCGCTCGCCGGGAACGGCACCTGGCTGGCCTACGTTTTGGCGAGCATCGCGATTCTCCTCGTGGCCTGGTGCATCAGCCGCTTCGCGCGATATTCCGCCTCGCCGGGTTCGCTCTACGTCTACGCGGCCATGATCCTGCCGCCGTGGCTTGGAGCGGCGGCGGCTTGGAGCCTGCTGCTCGCCTATGTCACCACCGGATCGAGCGTGATTGCCGGCTTCTATCACTTCGCGAATCTGCTTTTCATTCAGTTTGCTGGCCGCGCCTTTTCTGGAGCGGCTTTGGCAATCCTCGTAACCGGCGCTTCGATGTGGATCGCGTGGCGCGACATCAAAATCTCCGCGCGGCTGATGCTGTGGATCGAAGCCGTTTCGCTGTCGGTGATTCTCGCGGTCGTGGTTCTCTTGCTCGTGCAGCACGGGTTTCATTTGGACCCCCCGCAGCTGCATTTGACGAACATGACGGGCGGCGGGCTGCGGCTCGGGCTCGTCCTCGCGCTTTTCAGCTTCGTTGGGTTTGAGAGCGCCACCACGCTTGGGGCCGAGGCGCGCAATCCTCTGAAGACGATTCCCCGCGCAGTCATCCAAAGCGCCGTGCTTGCGGGCGGTCTCTTCATCGTGGCCGCGTATTCCGAAGTGCTGGGCTTCCGTGTAGCCGGCCAGGATCTGGGGCAGAGCCAGGCGCCCATGGGCGTTTTGGCGGGAGTGGCCCATGTGCCGGTGCTGGGAGTCTTGATCAACATCGGCACCGCGGTGAGCTTGTTCGCGGGAACGCTCGGCTGCATCACGGCGGCGGCGCGCGTTCTGCTGCTCATGGCGCATAACGGCCTCGCGCACGATACGTTTCGCCGAACGCACGAGGAAAACGAAACCCCCACGTTCGCGATCATGGCCACGGGGGTCGCCGCGGTGCTGCCGGTTGCCGTGCTTGCTCATGGCGGATCAAGTGGGCTCGACGTTTACGGATGGATGGGTTCCCTGGCGACCTACGGTTTTATCGTGACGTATGCGCTCGTTTGTATCGCGCTGCCGCGATACTTACGCGACCACGGAGTGTTCCATCAGGGCTCGCAAATCATCCCGTCGCTGGCGTTCGCTGCCATGCTCGCTGCGCTCGTTGGGAATTTGTATCCGGTGCCGGAGGGGCCGTACGGAAAGCTGCCGTATATTTTTCTTGTGTATCTGTGTGCTGGGTTGATTCTGTTTGTTTGGCAAAAGCGACAAGAGAAAACGGCCTGAGCGTCGTGCTCTGGGTCTCGCCCAGCGCGTGAAGATCCCTGCTGCGGTGGCCGGTGGCCAGGTGCCCGCCTAGAAGGCGGGCGCTACAACGCCTCGCAACGCCATCGAGCTATGCCTCTTATTCAACGGAGTTGACTTTAGGCGCTGCGTCCTGTTGAAGCGGTCGATTTTTCCGGTTGGGTTGGGCCGGTTCCGGCCTGCGTCTTGCCGATGGCTGCGGCAATCTCGGCGATCTCGGCTTGCGTCAACTCTATCCTCGCCGCGTGGATCCAGCCGTCAACCTGCTCAGGGGTGCGCGCGCCCACGATCGCGCCGGTCAGTCCGGGCCACGCGAGCGTCCACGCAACGGCAACTGCGGAGACGGACACTCCGTGACGCGCGGCGATGGGCCGCAGCGCGTCGCGCAGGGCAAGATTGCGGCTGAGTTTGGGCTCCTGAAACTCGGGGCCGCGACGGCGCCAGTCGTCGTCGGCCATGCGCGCGACGCGATCGTCTGTGAAGCTGTCGGTCAGGATCCCCGACTGCATCGGGCTGTAGCAGATCACGCCGGTGTTGTGGCTCTTGCACCAGGGCAGAAGTTCGCTGGCCGCGGCGCGATTGATCATGGAAAACGGCGGCTGCAAGGAATCGACGTGGCGTATCGCTTCGCATTTCTCCAATAGACTGACATTGAAATTCGACACACCCGCGGCGCGAATTTTTCCTTCCTCAATCAGTTTCACGATGGCGCTCCACGACTCCGCGATGGGCGTTCCCGATTCATCGGGCCAGTGAAATTGATAGAGATCGATGCGCTCGATGCCAAGACGGCGCAGCGAAGCTTCGCACTCGCGGCGGATCGTTTCTGGTTTCAGGATGCGTTTGGCCTGCTGCATGGGATTGTTGGTGTCCCAGGTCAGGCCGCATTTCGTGAAGATGAGCGGGCGCTCCGAGGCCGGCAATTCGCGCAGCAATTTGCCGACGACTTCTTCCGAGTGGCCCAGGCCGTAGACGGCGGCGGTGTCGATCCAGTTGATGCCGAGGTCGAGCGCGCGGCGCATCGTGGCGATGGACACTTCATCGTCCTGCGGGCCCCAGCTGAAAGCCCAGCCACCTCCCCCAATGGCCCACGCGCCAAATCCCACGGCCGTGATCTGAAGCCCGCTCGATCCCAGCGGACGTGTCGGCAAATTCATGATGACGCCTCCGAACAGAAAAGTTTTGAAGCCGGAATACAAAACGGCTCAGCGAACCGCTGCCTGCGAGAAACAGTGTAGACGCGATCGGGAGTATCTTCCAGTCGAAGGGAATCGGCGGCGCCGGCCCAGATTGTTATCGACACAGAATCCCAGTGCCGATAGACTTCGCCCTGAACATCACAATTGCAGCATGTCTCTGTGCCCCTCCGCATTTCTCCTCGTTCTCTGTGTTGAGGTTTTAAAGGCTGAACACAGAGGACACCGACAAATGGGGAGAAAGCCATTTTCATGGATGGGCGTGCAAAGGAGCCATATGCCGAATCGCAGGGATTTCATTAAGCGGGTGATGAGCGCCTCGGCCGGCGTTGTTTTCACGGGCTGCAACATGTGCGATGCCTTCGCGCAAGCGGGGAGCGGAAAGAAGCACAAGGAAGTGATGGTAGGGAAGCGCCGCGTGAAGACCGTGGATGTTCACTGCCACGTGAGCGTGCCCGAGGCTACCGAACTGCTCAAAGGGACAAAGATCGAGCGGCGCCTCGGCGCGGGGTTGGCCCTTGGCGGATACGATGATGCCGGTCTGAGTCCCGCGCGAATTCAGCTGATGGATGAAATCGGAATCGACGTCCAGGCCGTCAGCATCAATGCATTCTGGTATTCGGCCGATCAAGAGCTGGCAACTAAACTGATCGATCTCCAGAATCAGAAACTCGGCGAGATGTGCGCGGCGCATCCGGACCGCTTCGTCGCCTTTGCTTCGGTGGCGCTGCAATTTCCGGAGCTCGCGGCCAAGCAGCTCGAGGACGGCATGAAGAAGTACGGCTTGCGAGGCGTGGCCATCGGCGGGAGCTGTGAAGGCAAGGAGCTTTCCGCGCCCGAATTCGACCCGTTCTGGGCCAAGGCCGAGGAGTTGCAAGCGCTGATCTTTGTCCATCCGCAAAACGCGCAGAATGCCACCGGCGTCGCGAGTCGCGTCAAGGGAAGCGGCGCGCTATTCAACGTGATCGGGAATCCCCTGGAAACGACGATTTTTCTCTCGCACTTGATCATGGACGGCACTCTCGACAAATTTCCGAAGCTGAAAGTCTGCGCCGCGCACGGCGGCGGTTTTCTCCCGAGCTACGACGGGCGCCTGGATCAGGGTTGCCGCGTGTTCCCCAAGGAATGCCCGACGAAGATTCAGAAGGAGCCTTCGGAATATCTGAAGCAGCTCTACTACGACACGATTGTGTTCAACCCCGAAGCGCTGCGGCATTTGATCGCGGTGGTGGGTGCGGGTCAGCTTGGGCTGGGCACGGACTACCCGTTTCCCTGGGCGTACACGCCGGTGGATGACGTGCTAAATCAACCGGGGTTGAGCGACGCTGACCGAATCGCGATTCTCGGCGGCACAATGAGCAAGCTGCTAAAGATCGAAACGTAGGACGGACTTTAGTCTGTCGGTTTTCTGCAGCGTCACCCAGACCCAACCCAGGTCGACGCCGACTCTACACGGAATCCCAAAACGCTACCAATCTCTTCACGGCAGGCTCCGCCAGCGTTGACCCTTCTCCTGCCCGGCAATTCTCCGCCATGTGAGTCGAGCTGCCGGTTCCCGGGATGACGCAAGTCACGGCTGGGTTCGCGAGTGTGAATCGCAGCAATGCCTCTGGCCACGTCTCGCAACTGGCCTCCCGCAACCACGGTGGGAGCGGTTTCCCACGGACGGAGCGGAGCAAGCGCCCCGCGCCGAACGGCAGATTCACCAGTACCGCGACGCCGCGCTCCGCCGCGAGAGGTAAAAGGCGTCGCTCGGCCTCCCGATCGTCGAGCGAGTAATTCAGTTGCACAAAATCAAGCGGCTCGGCGCGCATGATCTTTTCCATCTCCGCGTAGGCGCCCGAGGAATAGTGAGTGATCCCGAGATAACGAATCCGGCCGGCCTCTTTCCACGCCCGCAAGGTCGCGAGATGCGTCCGCCAATCGACGAGATTGTGGATCTGCATCAGGCCGATCCGTTCGCAGCGCAGCAGATTCATCGAGCGGTTCATCTGCTCGATCCCGGCGGCGCGCCCCTCGGTCCACACCTTTGTGGCGACGAAAGCCTGTCCGCGCGCCCGCCCAGCGGCGATCAGTTCACCCACAACGCCTTCGGCGCGGCCATACATGGGAGAGCTGTCGATCACGGAACCGCTGGCCGCAAACAGCGCGTCTAGAACTCCACCGAGCGCGGCCCGCTCCTTCTCCCGGAGGCCGACGTCGAACCCTTTGTAGGTGCCCAGGCCGACGACGGGAAGCGGTTCGCCGCTCGATGGAATGGTCCGGGTAAGCATCGGTAATCCAAATATAATCCATGTTTTCATGCGGATCGAATCGATCTGGTTCTTCCGTGGGCGAACCTTCCTTGACACTTCTTCGCGCGGGACAGTAAACTGCTTTGCCGAAATCTTCAGGGGTCAAACGCAATGCTTCTCTCACGCGATTACGTCGGATACATGGCGGGCGAAGTGGTGAAGCGGCTGCTCGCGTCAAAAATGATCGAAGCGCCGTCGGCGCCCACCCTGGCGCAGCGCGTTCGGGTCGTCATGCAGGACGAGATCAGCGTCGAGGACCGGCTGAACGAAGAAGTGCGCGAGATTTTGACGAAGCACGCCGACGAAATGCGCCGCACTGGAGTTCAGTACCAGGAAATGTATAAGAAAGTAAAGGGTGAGCTCGCGCGGCAGCGGAAGCTGATTTTGCGCTGAGCTCGTTCGGTTTTCCGCGCAACGTAAAGTGTGAAGAGCGACAGGCTGAAGCCCGTCCTGCTGAAACGAAGGGAAGACCGACCGGACTGATGCGACTGACCCGCGAAAAATCGATTCGCCTCTCCCACGTGGTTACCGATCTTTTGGTTGCGAGCAACGATGTCGAATTCGTCGAGGACCGCGACACCATACGCCAAAAGGTTCTCCAGATTATCCAGGACCTGCTGAAGGAAGAGGAAGCGATGGACGGGGAGGTCCGCAAGAAAATCACCTCGCAAAAGAAGGAAATCCTGGAAGGCAGCGAGGAATGGGACGTTCTGTACCGGAAATACTACGCGGAAGAAATGCGCCGCATGGGAATCGTTCACCAGCCAAGCCAGACCTGACCGAAATTGCCTCGTGTTTCCTGTCCCCGGAACCTACTTCTTGGCGGCGTCTTTTTCCAGCTTGTCGAGTTCCTGCACGAGCTGTTCGGCCTGATCGCGGAGCTGGCGCAATCGGTCGGCCAGCGCGGGGGCCGCATTTCCGCCTGGAGGGGATGTGGCGGCCTGGGCGGACGTACCCGCGGGCGTGGATCCCTTTGAAGGAGGGGCGCCGGCAGTCATTTCAGCCAGGGCCTCGGTGAACGTGTCCTGGTAAATCACCCGGTCGCCCATTGCCAGCACGACTTTCTTAAGCTGAGGCATCCGCGCTTCGGTCGCCTGAATATAAATCGACTCGACATAGAGAAACCCGCCAGTCACGGGCAGCGAAATCATATTTCCGCGCAGCACGTGAGACCCCTGCTGATTCCAAAGCGTCAAGTCCTTGGAAATATTCTGGTCCTGGTCGATGCGCGATTCGATCTGCATCGGGCCGTACATCAATTGCTGCTTCGGGAGCTGGTAAAAAATCAGGTTGCCCAAGTGATCGCCGTCGCAGCGCGCGGCCATCCAGCCGATCAAGTTGTCCTTCCCACGCGGAGTGAAGGGAAGCATGAGCAGGAACTCCGGCGTCTTTTCTCCGGGCAAGGTGGCCACGACATAACTCGGCTGCACCGGCTCCGGCTGGGCCGACTGGCCGGTCACGTTCCGCGCGATGTCCCAGATGTCTTCCTTGTTGTAAAAGACTTGCGGATCGTGCATGTGAAACGTGCGGTAGGCTTCGGCCTGCGCCCGGAATAGTCCCTCGGGATAACGGGCGTGCCGCCGCAGATCTGCGGGCATATCGGAGGCAGGCAAGAATAGTTTTGGGAAGAGATGCTCGTACGCCTGAATGATGGGATCGCCGGGATCGAAAACGTACAGAGATATTTTTCCGGAGTAGGCGTCGACCGTGGCCTTCACGGAATTGCGAATGTAGTTGGCGCCGTCCGGCAGGCCCGGAGCCGCAATGGTGGCGGAATACGGATGCGAGAGGGAAGTCGTATAGCCGTCGGCCATCCACACCAGCCGGCCGTCGTCTGTGATCACCAGATACGGGTCCTGGTCCCATGTCAGAAAACCCGCCAGATATTGCAGCCGGTCCTGGAGATTGCGGTGAATCATCATGCGGCTTTCGGAGGTCAGGTAACTGGTGAAAAAGATGTTCGGCTCGCCCTCCGAGATTGCCGCGGCCGACTTCATCAGGATCGATCCCACCGGAAATCCGCCCGAGCCCTGGTAGGTGGTGGATTTATTCTGGCCGCCCGACGGATAGTCGAATTCCTGGCTGGCCGTATGAACGAACACGGGATCCTGGGTCTTCTCGCCGTAATAAATCTCCGGCCGGGTAATCTGAAAACCGGGTGTTTTCACTTCGGGGGGAGCATTTTCGATCAGCAGGACGGGCAAGCCGTCGGGCGTGATCTTGTTGACTTCCGAGACGACCACGCCGAATCCGTGCGTGTAGATGAAATGAGGATTGATCCAGCTCTGGCTGGCTTCCGCAGGCAACTGCGTGACATCGATCTCGCGCGGCGACAACAGCACCTGCTTGATCTTGCCGCCCGGGAAGTAGCGATCCACGTCGGTGGTGGGGAATATGTAGTACGGCCGGAGCGCCTGAATCTGGGTAATGGTTTCGTTGTAGGCAGGCAGGTCCCACAACCGGACATTTTCGAGCAGAGTGGAATCCTGAACAGGGTCAACCGTGGACTGCCCGGAAGCGGTGAACGGGACCTCTTGCGCGTTACGGTTCAGGCCAAAGGCCAGCGAGGTCGCTTCAATGTGCCGCTCGATGTAGGGCCGCTCGATGGAGATTTCGTTCGGCCGAACATAGATGCCGTGAACGAGGACCGGCAAGATCATCTGCAAAACGAAAAAGCCGCCGACGAGCGTGGCTGCTTGCTTGTACCTCCGCATCCACACGAACGGAAGCGCCCCCAGCGTGACCAAAATAAGCAGCCAGCGAAGCGGAAGCGTGACCTTCTGGTCCACGTAGTCGGCGCCCGTCATGAAGGCGTGAGAGTTCAGCAGCAGTTCGTAGTTTCCAAGATAAATCCAGGCGGCGAAGCCGAGGAGCAGGATGACGCTGAGTACCCGAACGAACCCGGCGCGCGTCGCGCCCGGCAGCAGCAGCGAGCCCGGCCCCAGAGTAAGCGTTTTGCGCGGCCCGTCATCAGCCAAGCCGTACCGCAGGCGATCGGCCAGCTGCCAGCCTCGAGCCGTCGCCCAAAAGACCAAAGCGCAAAGGATCGCCAGCACGAAGACAAAGCTGAGCACCTGGGCGTAGAACGGCAAATCGAACAGGTAGAACGGCAAGCCGCGCGAAAAAACCTGGTCCTTCCACGCGTCGGCGGGGGCCGCGAGTCCGCGCGAACCGAAGAAGCGCATCACGGTCCAGTAGTCGATTGAGTTCGTCGCAAAAATGATGGCCACAATCCCGAGGCCGACGGGCAAGAGGCGGGAATATATGCGGTGGTCGCGCGAAAAAATGCCGGCGAAATACAACCCGCGAGCGTGAGCCACCCACAGCGCCACGAAGGCCAGGATTGAACCCGCGGCCGCAGGCGCGATGCTGTACCAAAGCATGCTCGCCCAGGTACCGACTTGGCCGACCTCCTTCCACCAGTTGTACTCGATGATGAAATCGGCGGCCGTGGAACTGGCCCACAACGCGACAACCAGCAGAACGACCAGGACGATCAGATTGCGAATTTGCGATGGGCGCATAAGGAGGGGGATGTTCGGGCAGGTGGGATCGTATCACACGCGGTCCATGCGGCGAGCAGCATCTCCGGTCGTGCGGGTAGAGAGGGGGCCTTCAAACTGCGCGCAGCCGCGCGGGATAACCGGCTGGCGAAGCCTCAGCGAAACTGTCACGCCATCCACAGACCTTGCCGCCTCCCGCTATTCCTGTCATTCATTAGTCAGGTGAGCACACCTGTCCCACGTCGAAATTGACCCCTACCGGGGCAGGCTTTAGGGTGTTAAAGCAGGTATAAACTGCGGTTCCAATCCTGTCGATGGTCCTTCTGTGATCTGGGGACCATTGGAGAAAAAATCCAGGGACCTGATCCACTGGGGATGCGCCGGTGTGCGGCGACGTGTGTGCAGACGGGGAATCTGCCCGTAGCCGCGGCAAGCATAGGAGCAAAGAACAGCTATGATGCACAAATCAAAGTATTTATATGTTGCTCTCGTAACCTCGCTCGCGCTTTTTCTAACGTCCTGTTATCCCGCCCACAGCGGATCGAACGGCGGGCTCAACGGTGGGGGTAGTGGGGGCAGCGGCGGAAGCGGCGGCGGTGGCGGCAATAACGGCAATCCCTCGACCTTCACGATTGGTGGAAGCGTGATCGGCCTTGCCGGAACAGGCCTGGTCCTCCAAGACAACGGCGGGGACGATCTCCCTATCGTGGCCAACGGCGCGTTCACTTTCAAGACCGCCGTAAGTGGGGCCTATGCCGTGCTCGTGAAGACGCAGCCCACGGTTCCCGCCCAGACCTGCAGCGTGTCGAACGGCTCGGGAAACGCAACGGCCAAGGTCACCGACGTTATAATCAATTGCGGCACGACGGGCCTCACGATCGGAGGTTCGGTTTCCGGCCTGCTTGGAGGCGGTCTCGTCCTTCAGGACAATGGCGGCGACAATTTCTCGGTCAGCGGGACCGGAAACGTCCCCTTTACGTTTGCCACGCCGCTTACCCCCGGCGTCACTTACGCCGTCACGGTTCTAACCCAACCTAAGAACCCGGCGCAAGTCTGCTCCGTTGTGAACGGCACTGGCACCGTGACTTCGAACGTGAACAACGTGCAGGTCAGCTGCACGCAGCCGGGATACTCGATCAGCGGATCGGTCGTCGGACTTGTCGAGGCGGCCGGAGATACACTCGAATTGCAGGATAACGCCGGCGACGATCTGTACGTCACGGGCGATACGGTTTTCACGTTCCCGACCAAGGTCACGAATGGCGGCATTTACAACGTAGATATGTTCCAATTGGCTAACAGCCAACCCCAGCCTTGCGCTATATATTTCTATACGGGCATTGCCATCGCCAATGTCAGCGACGTTCTCGTGGATTGCGAACACAACGATTGGGCATGGACCTCGTGGTACCTCAGTTCAACAACTGCGGCCAACAACTACGCCGCAGTGACCACGCCGCTCTTTCCTCCGAACGCACCCTTCCCCGGGGATTTCAGTACTCCAGGCGGAAGAGACTTCGCCGCAACCTGGACCGACAAATTCGGGCGGCATTGGCTTTTCGGCGGATCGGGGTGGCCGTACCCAAGTCCACTAGGGAAACAAAACTTCGGCCTTCTCAACGACTTATGGGTCTTTGATAGCACTCTTAATCCTCAAGAGAATGCCGGGGGTTGGGTCCCTGCGAATCTCCCGATTTACACCAACTCTACGAGCTCGCCCGTTGTCTTTGAGGTACGTACCGATCCACTGATGGCGGAGGGTTTTATCCAGCCTGTTCCCCCGGGGAGTCTGCCTAGTGCGCGGTGGGGCGCCTCCAGCTGGACCGACGCTGCGACAGGCGACCTTTACCTGTTTGGCGGGCAGCAATCGGACACGGCGCTGCTCAGTGACATATGGAAGTGCACTCCCGGCGCTTCGGTGGATGCCACTGGTGCGGGCACGAGTTCTTGCCCATGGACCTTCGTATCAGGTTCGGCCGCCGGCAATGCGAAAGGTGTCTATGGCACTCAGGGAACCCCCGGCGGATCCCCGGGAGGCCGCTGGGCCGCGGCAACGACCACGGATCTCGCCGGAGACGTTTTTATCTTCGGGGGCCAAGGTCTGGACTCCGCAGGGACGGTCGGTTTGCTGAACGATCTCTGGGAATATACGGGCGGCCAGTGGACGTGGATTGGACCATCCACTTCCAACACTGCGAATCACTTTGGTAACTATCCAACAATGGTAGGCACGGGCAACGGGACTACCGCTCCTGGTGGGCGCCAGCACGCCACTCTATGGGTCGACAGCTCCGGCAACATTTGGCTTTTCGGAGGATTTGGACTCGACTCGATTGGGACTGGCAATGGTGGTCCTCCCCCTGCCGGAGCGATCCTGAACGACCTGTGGGAGTACAACAAATCAACTCAACAGTGGATTTGGGTGTCCGGGAACATTCTTGCGAATCAGACCGGGGTGTACGGCTCGCAGGCTACTAGCAACTTGAGTGCCGGCGCGGCCACGAGCGTTCCTGGATCGCGTTGGGGCTCCGCCGGATGGGTCGACTCCAACAACAACCTTTGGTTCTTCGGTGGCTGGGGATATGGCACCACTACCACGGATCCTACCGGGTTCCTGGACGATACCTGGGAGTATCAGCACAGCTCGGGGCAGTGGATCTGGTGGAAGGGAATCAGCAACGTCAACCAGAACACCGTGTTTGCCACCATACCCATACCCTTTGCCGATGGCACACCATTTACAAACAACGTCGTCGGCGGACGCCGGGGAGTCGCAATCTGGCCCACTCCGGACCCGAACGGCTTCATCTGGATGTTCGGCGGCGAGGGTTACGATGCTTCCCAGGGCACTCCGCCGGGTTACTTGAACGATTTGTGGCAGTATCTGGCATTCCCCAACTAGCATCAATCGCGGCCGTTCCGGCCGGAGTTCATCGATTTTCAGTCGATGACTCCGGCCAGAGCGCTGCGACATTGCTCCCAACCGGGCGCGTGGCGCCCCGCATGACTACTTCTTCCCGGTAATTTCCTCGACCAGCCGGTCGGCCTGATAAATCTTCCGAAGCGCTTCCAAAATGCCCGCGGAATGCACCGCGACGGCACGCGATTGCGTGTCCGTGTAGATGTAATCCAGAATCAGCGATTCGATGTTGCCGTCGAAGATGATTCCGACGAGTTCGCCCTGGCGATTGATCACCGGGCTGCCGGAATTGCCGCCGATGATGTCCGCGGTGCTGACGAAATTGAACGGCGTCAACGGATTGAGCTGTGATTTGCGCTCGTTCCAGATTTTCGGCAGCTCGAATGGTTCCTTGTTGTTGTGCGCTGCGGCGTGCTCGTAGGTTCCCCCGATCGTGGTGGCCCAGGGCACATCGGCGCCCTCTTCCGTGTAGCCTTTGGCCTCGCCGAAGGCCAGGCGCAGTGTGAAGGTCGCGTCAGGATAAACGCTCGAACCGTAGACCGCGAACCGGGCGTTGGCAATTTTGGTGTATGCCTGGCGCTGCGGCTCGTCCACCTTCTGTTCGTACTGCTGGCGAATCTGCCGCGACTCCAGGTCGACGAGCAGCGCGAACTGGATCATGGGGTCCTTGGAGTCCTGAATCGCTTTCAGGCCGCCCTCGGCAAGCCACTTGCGTTCCGCGACGTCCTTGAGCGACGTCCCGTGAATCAGCTCCGCTGCACGCTCGCGCGGCGACTTGCCGGCAAGGAATTTCCGCACCAGTTCGTTGTCTCCACCCATCACCTCGGCCATTAAACCAAGCGAGTCGGCGAGCTTCACGGTGTCGAGGTCTTCGTAGATCGGCGCATCGGAAAAGAGCTCCAGCTTCATCGATTCGAGGCCGGCGTCGCCGTATTCGCGCAAGCGCTCGCCGTTCGGCTTGGGTGTCTCCTCGGCCAGGCGCACAAGCGTGATGGCGATGCCGAACAGGTCGCCGTTGAAAGCCTGGCCGTGGCGCTGCGGGCCGATCGCGAAGAGATTGTATTCGTCGCGAATCTTGACCAGCGTCTTGAGGGTCGCGGCCACCTGGTCCCATGCTTCTCCGTACTTTTGCGACAGCATGGGATCCTTCGCGACCGCATCGCGCAACATTTTTTCCGAGTCGCTCTTCTTTCCGATGATCGCCGGATCTTGCAATCCCGCGAGGATTCCCAGATAGGCTTTGCGGCTGTTCTGGATGGAAAAAAGATCATCTTCGGCGCGGCGGGCGTTCTCGGCGCTCCGTTCGGCGTAGTTTTGGAGCAGGACTTCGCGGCGGCGCAGCAAATTCAGGACGTTCGGTACGGCGAGATCGCGCTGGTACAGAATGTGCGCGATGGTGTCGCCGCGCTCGGTGCGGCCGGGATGCCCCGAAACAAAAACCAGATCGCCTTCCTTGGCGCCCGCGTCGCTCCACTTCAAATAGTTGTCGGCGTGCACGGGCTTGTCATTTTCGTAGGCGCGGAAGAAGCAGATGTCCAGGTCGTAGCGCGGGTACTCGAAATTGTCGGGATCGCCGCCGAAAAAAGCGACGGACTTTTGCGGCGCGAAAACGAGGCGCACATCGGTGTAGCGCTTGTAGCGGTACAGATGGTATTGGCCGCCGTTGTACAGCGGGACCACGTCGCTGCGCAGCCCGGTCTTGTCGAGCGACTCCTTCTCGATCGTGTTGATTTCCGCGCGCCGCGCCTTTTCGGCCGAGGCATCGTCCATGCCCGGCTTTACAGCGCCGGCTACACGGGCGGTCACATCGTCGATGCTCATCAGCACGTTGAGCTCGAGGTCGCCGCACTTGGGCTCGTCGGCGTTGGACTTCGCCTCAAATCCCGTTGCGAGATAGTCGTGCTCCTTTGTGCTGATCTTTCCCAGGCAGTCGGAGCCGACGTGGTGGTTGGTCATGATCAGGCCGTCGGCGGAGACGAACGAGCCGGAGCCGCCGTTGTCGAAGCGCACCGAGGATTTCTGCACGTGGTCGAGCCACGCCGGGGTCGCCTGAAAGTGATACTTGTCCTGCAGAAGCTTCGTCGGGGGATTGTTGAAGAGCCACATTCCCTCGTCGGCGCGAGACGTCGGCGCGGCCAGCGCCAGGAATGAGCAAAGAGTGGCGATGATGCACGAAGCTCGCAAGTAAAGGTGAGCCCGCGGAGCGGGGAAGTATGAGCGCTTGCGGCCCGCGCCGTCATCCCAAAGTCTCAATTTCGATTGAAGATATCCTGAGGTGAGTTTCATCGTTGGTGTACCTCGACCATAGAAGTTATACGGCAAAAGGTGGAATCGCAAATCAGGCCTCGCGCGGATTTTCTCAAATCTTCGTGGCGCGCGTGATCAAAAAATCCTGCCGCACTAAATTATCTTCAAAATACTCGCTTGCCAGCGCGTCGTATTCCTTGCGGAACTGCTCCAGCTTCGCGGGATCGTTCTGTAGAGAAGCGATCAGGCGCACCACCGCGCCTCCGCTCTTCTCAGCCGCCACGCGCTGATGCTGGACGCTTAGGGCCGGGATCGTCATTCTTGCGCGATCGAACAGAATGTCCTTCACGGCGGAGCCCAGTCGTTGCCGGATGATATTCGGGTCGCCCCAGAGCGGTGGAGGGGCGAGGCCGGGCGGTGGGGGCGGCAAATAGCTTGCCGTGAGCGCAAACACCCTCCCGACAAACAACTCCGGCGGCCACGTCGAGAACGCGATCGTTCCGCCCGGCTTCAACACGCGCAACATTTCGCCGATCGCCACCTCCGGCCTTGGCGCGAAAATGTGTCCAAACTGGCTCAGGACCACGTCGAAAGCCGCGTCCGTGAACGGCAGATGCTCGACGTCTCCTTCCCGCCAGTCGATCTCAACGCCCGCAATCTTGCCGTTCTCTCTCGCGCGCTCCAGCAACTCGGGCGTCAGGTCGAGGCCGGTGACGCGGGCGCCGAGCCGCGCGGCCGTCACGGAAACGACTCCGGTTCCGCAGGCTACGTCCAGCACGCGGTCTCCCGGGCGCACCCCGGCGCGCTTGACCAGCTTTGCCGCGCACGGAGTCGTGTGCGTTTCGTACGGCGCGAAGGAGGGCCACAGTTGTTTTTGCGACGATTTGAATGATTCAAACGGATCCATGTGTGTCCTCGAGTGAAAAAACTCAGTCAGTATAACGCAATAATGCAGGCCAACCACTCTAGTGCGCGAGCATATCAATCGCAGCGTTACTCCAAGGGAATGGCATTCCGCCCCGAATTTGCTATATTCCCAATCCTCACACAAGGATTTCGGGGAATTTCACTTCTGTAAGGGGTGCCCGTATGAATTCAGCGGATAAGCATCGAGCGACTCGGCGCGAAATCCTGCGAGCCGGCGGCGCCTTGGCCGGCGGATGGGCGGTCTCGCAAGTTTTCCCCGGGGCGCTTCGGGGCTCGGCGCCGTTGTATGCACAGGAGACCAAGCCGTCACCCGCCGAAGCCCTCGCCGCTGCACGCGTCCGGTTTGGCAAAGCTCCAATCGAGTCCACGAAGCTGTCTGACAATCTCACTCTCTTGCGAGGGCCGGGCGGGAACGTGGTGGTTCTGAACGGGAGGGACGGAAAACTGATCGTCGATACGTTCACGCAACTTGCTTGGGACCGGTTCAAAAAGACGCTCGACGATCTTGGCAGCGCGCCGCTGAAACTGGCGATCAATTCACACTGGCATTGGGACCACACCGACAACAACGCGAACGTCCACGAGACAGGAGCGATACTGCTCGCGCACGAAAATACGCTGAAGCGCCTCTCGGAAACGCACGACCTCGACGTCATCGGCCTGCATTTCGATCCGGCGCCCGCGAGCGCGCTGCCGCAGAAGACGTTCAAGGAATCGTATCAAATGAATTTCAGCGGCGAGCACGTGGCGCTCGGACGCTTCGCTCCTGCGCACACCGATTCCGATATTTTTATTCATTTTCAAAAAGCCAACGTGCTGCACATGGGCGATGTCTTTTTCAACGGCATCTACTGCTACATCGACCGCGGAACGAACGGCAGCATTCGCGGCATGATCGCGGGAGCGACCAAGATGCTGGCCATGGTGGACAACGACACAAAGATCGTTCCGGGGCACGGACCGCTTGGAAACAAGTCCGACCTGAAGATGTTTCGCGACATGATGGTCACGGCCGAGGGCCGCGTTCAGAAACTGAAGACGGCGGGGAAGACGCTGGACGAGGCCGTCGCCGCCAAACCGCTCGTCGATCTCGATGCGGTTTGGGGCAAGGGAGTTCTCAGCGGCGACGCGTTCGTGCACGTGGTCTACACGACCCTTTGAGCGACGGCGCTGAGATATCGGATTGTTCGCAGTGACGTTACGGAAACCGACAGACTGAAGTCTGTCCTACTTAACGATGGAGTCCCGGCCGCCAGCGGACGTCGTTCTTTCCTTTGTCGTTCAGAAAGCGCGCCAGAACGAAAAGCAGATCGGACAGGCGATTCACGTATCGCAGCGCGGCCGGATTCACCGGTTCATCGGACGACAGGCGGACGACGTCGCGTTCGGCGCGACGCGTAACTGTCCTTGCGAGATGCAGGTAAGCGGAAGCTGCGCTGCCGCCAGGCAGCACAAAGCTGTTGAGCGGATCGAGATCGGCATTGAAGCGGTCGATCTCGTTTTCGAGCCTGGTGACCTGCTCATCCGTGACCCGTAGCAGTGTCGGCCCGCCGCCGGCGCGTTCCGGCGTGCACAAGTCGGCGCCCACATCGAAGAGATCGTTCTGAATGTGCCGCAGAAGGGCCAGCACGTCGCGATTCTCAATGTGCAGAGCCGCGATTCCGATCGCGGAATTCGCTTCGTCGATGCTTCCGTACGCCGTCACGCGCGCGTGAAATTTAGGCAGGCGCGCGCCATCGCCCAGCGAGGTCTTGCCTTCATCACCCGTTCGCGTATAGATTTTGTCAAGCTTCATGTTCGGTTCCGGTTTTGGTGACGCGTTTCGATTGTCGCATCGTAGTCTGCACGAAGACGCGGGATTTTCCAACCGGCCCGCAAATGTCGAGGGCGTACGCGCGAAAGACTGCTACGTGAACGCGGGCAACCGAGTGGTCGCGGCGGCACATCGTACCTGGTACCTGCCCGAAGGGAGTCCTCAGTGTTCCGCTCCTTTTGAATTCCCAAACCACATTCAGGAGAATGAGATGAAAAACCTGCTCGGTATCTTCCTCGCGCTCATGTTGTTTTCGATTCCCGCCTTCGCGCAAAATCACGGGGGAGGCGGAGGCGCCCGCGGCGTTGGCGGGGGCCACGTTCCAGCCCGCGGCCCCGCGCCGCATCCCGGCCCGCCTCCGGCCGCTCGCCCCGCCCCGCGCCAGGAGGAGTCCCGCCCGGCGCCGCAACAAGGCGAATCGCGCCCCGCTCCTCAAGAAGACCGGCGGACGTTCAGCGATGCGAAGGGCCATCCCGAGGCTCCTCACGTGCACGCCAAGGGTGACAAATGGGTCGGCCACGATTCGGGAAAGGACGACGCGCACTATCATGTCGATCGTCCCTGGGAGCATGGACACTTCAGCGGCGGGTTTGGCCGGGGACACGTGTTTCGAATCGAAGGAGGCGGCCCGAGTCGCTTCTGGTTCGGGGGATTCTATTTTTCGGTCGCGCCGTATGATTTCGGCTACTGCGGCGATTGGCTGTGGGACTCGGACAACATCGTGATCTATGAGGATCCCGATCACGACGGATGGTATCTGGCCTACAATGTCCGGCTCGGCACCTACGTGCACGTGATGTTCATGGGGAATAGTTAAACTCCGGCGAACATCCGTATTAGATCGGCGCGCTTCGCACGAAAACGCGAAGACGCGAAGACGGAAACAGGGTCGAACGATCGGTTCGACCCTTTTCCATTTTGCATCGAGCGGCCGTCATTTCAGCTTTCCACCCCATGAATTGTGCGGTGCTGCGCCTGCAACACTCGGACTTGACGAAACGATCGCCTTGCCAATAACGTCGTACGTATATGAGCGTCCTCTCTTTGAAGGTTAACGGGAAAACACACAGCGTGGACGTCGATCCGACGACTCCGCTGCTTTACGTTTTGAGCGACGACCTGGGGCTGCGCGGCCCGAAGTTCGGCTGCGGGCTTGGTCAGTGCGGCTCTTGCACCGTGCTGGTGAAGGGCCAGGCGGTTCGCTCGTGCATCACGGCGGTGGAATCGGTCGTCGGGATCGAGATCATCACGCTCGAAGGCCTCGGCACGCCTGACAAGCCGCACGCGATCCAAAAGGCTTTCATCGAAGAGCAGGCGGCGCAATGCGGCTATTGCCTGAACGGCGTGATCCTCACCGCGAAGGCGTTTCTCGATAAGAATCCGAAGGCGACCGAGGCGGAAATTCAGCAGGGGATGTCGCGAGTCCTGTGCCGCTGCTTCACGCACTCGCGCATGCTGCGAGCCATTGGCCGGGCGCAAAAGGAGATGGCGCGATGAAAAATCCATCTCTTCCGCTTCCTGAGATCACGCAGACGATGGCCCAAAACGCGGCGGATGCGTTGTCGCGCGCCGGATTTTCGCGCCGGGATTTTATCAAGGGCACGGGCGCGCTGATCGTCAGCTTCAGCATGGGCGGCGCGCTGGCGCCGCTCGAAGCGCAGCAAACCCGCGCCGGCGCTTTTGGTGAGCCGGCGGCGCCGGATTCTCCTCCTGCCAATGAAGTCGATTCGTGGCTGGCCATCGGTGCGGACGGCAGCGTGACGGCGTACACGGGCAAAGAGGAACTCGGGCAGGGCATGTCCACGGTCCAGACCCAGCTTGTTGCCGAAGAGTTGTGCGTGCCGTTTCAGAGCGTCAACCTGATCGTCGCCGATACTTCGATGACACCGGACCAGGGCGTCACGTCCGGCAGCCAGTCGCATCCGGCGAATTTCAATCATTCGAATCTGGCAGGTGCGTGCGCCACGGCGAGGGAGGCGCTGCTGCAACTCGGATCGAAACGCCTTGGCGTGCCCGCGGATGAACTTGTTGCTGTCGACGGCGCGATTCGCTCCAAGAGCGACGCGTCCAAGAAAGTCGCCTACGGCGAGCTGGTCGCGGGGAAGAAGTTCGATCTGAAAGTCGATCCGGCGGCGAAGCGCAAGCCGGCCAGCGAGTGGACCGTCCTCGGCAAGCCGATCGGGCGGCCCGATATGGCGGCGATGGCCACGGGAACGTTCGAATATGCGCACAATGTGCGCGTCCCGGGCATGCTGCACGGGATGGTGATTCGCCCCTCGGCCGTTGGCGCGAACCTGATGAGCGTCGACGAGAGCTCGGTGGCCGGAATGCCCGGCCTTATGAAGGTGGTGGTGAAAAAGAATTTCGTGGGCGTCGTGGCGGAGAAAAAGTGGCAGGCCATACAGATTGCCAACAAGCTCGACGTGAAATGGTCCACTCCGCCCGAGCTACCGAAGCAAGAGACTTTCTACGATCATCTCCGGACTCAAAAGCCGACGCGCGACACGCTGCTTGTTAATTCCAAGGACGTGGAGCAAAAGCTCGCCGAAGCGGCAACGGTCGTGAAGGCGACCTACTACCATCCGTATCAAATGCACGGATCGGTGGGCAGTTCGTGCGCCGTCGCGGACGTGCAGGGCGATAAGGCCACGGTATGGTCGCCGACGCAGGGCGTGTGGCACCAGCGTTCCACCCTGGCGATGCTGCTCGGTTTGAAGCCGGAAAACGTCCATGTGATTTTCAAGCGCGGCTCGGGCTGCTATGGGATCAACGGCGCTGACACCGTCACGTTTGACGCCGCGCTGCTGTCTCAGGCCGTTGGCAAGCCGGTGCGCATCCAGCTCACGCGGCGCGAAGAAATGGCGTGGGAGAATTACGGATTCGCGTTCACGATCGATGAGCGCGCCGGCCTCGACGCGCAGGGAAATATTATTGCGTGGGATCACGAGGCATGGTCGCCGGTGCTGGGGAACCGCCCGGTGTACTCGTATCCCGGCAATGTGATCACCGGATTTCTCGCGGGATTTCAGCCGGAGGAGTTCCGGCCACGCTCGCCCGCGCCCGAGCCGGCGAACTTCAGCAACAACAGCAACGCAATTCCGTCGTACGTGGTCGGGCACGTCGGCGGCGCGGATCACGGCGCGGGCACGGTGAAGTCCGAACGCGCGCTGCTGCACAACGTGGTGTCTCCGTTCTGGACGGGTCCGCTGCGCTCGCCGCAGCGGTTGCAAAATACATTCGCGCACGAGTCGTTCATGGACGAATTGGCTGCGCGCGCTCAGGTTGATCCTGTTGAGTTCCGGCTTAGGCACCTAAGCGAACCCCGCATGATTGATGTAGTGAAGGCCGCCGCGAAAGCGGCGAACTGGGTCACGGGCCCATCGCCCTTCCGTCGCAAGACCCTAGCACGCACGTATTTCGGGCGCGGTATCGCGTGCGTTGCCTACGAAGGCGACAACGGGTTTGCGGCGATGGTGGCGGAAGTGGAAGTCGACACCGCTACAGGAAAAATAGGGGTGAAGCGGCTCGTCGTCGCCAACGACGCGGGACCGGTCTCGAATCCCGACGGCCTGCGTAACCAGTGCGAGGGCGGCGCGCTGCAGGGCCTGAGCCGCTGCCTGGGCGAAGAAGTTACCTGGGACGACCACAACGTGACTTCGGTCGACTGGAACAGCTACCACTCACTGCCGCTGGGATTCGCGGTGCCAAAAATCGAGGTCGTCTTGCTGAACCGCCCCGACGATCCTGCCACAGGGGCCGGTGAAACAGCCATCACTGTCGTCGCCGGCGCCATCGGCAATGCCATCTTCGACGCAACCGGCGCTCGCATACGCCAGGTTCCGTTCACGCCGGAGCGAATCAAGTCCGCGCTGGCAGGCTAGTCGGCTCGACGTTACGCTACTCTAAGCCAACCGCCTCAAGCCGACAACCTTGAGCGCGAGCCTTCTAGTCCGAGTAGTGCTTGCCGGACGCCCTGCTCTCGACTGGTCCACTGCGGAACATTGGTTCAGATCAGATCAGTTCGCACCTGCAACCGAATCCCCCGTAATCGGAAATCCTTGATTCTGAGGGACGTGCATTATTGCCTGCTGGCACGCGAAATGCTCTTCAGTCGATGGGCGCTACGAGTCGTCACGACAAGTGGAGCCTGAACTGGGCTCGGCTGGAAAATCTCGGATGGGCGGCTGTTCCGAGGTCATTTCAGTCGAAGGACAAACAAGGGGGAACTACCGCTTCAGGTTCCGTTGAGCGACCCTGGAGCGAAGTCAATCATGCTTACTCGTCATATTGGTCTTGCAATCTATCTCGCGATTGGGCTTTTCGGATTCATGTCCATCGGCGGCCTGGGAGCGAAGCGCGAAGGGGAGAAGAAGGCGCCGATGTGGCGCAGACTGATAGCCATCGTGTTTTGGCCGCTCGCAATGATCGGCGCTATCGAAGGGTAGAATTCTCCTGCGTTCCGGCGCCTGCGAACACTTCTGTTGGCGCCAGATCGGCAGCTCACGGCCGGGCTTCGTACACAAGATTGAATGGGGTTTCCGCAGCCCGCCGGAAACGAGAGAAGCCGGCCGCAGACACGACTTCGCGAATCCGCGCCTCGCCAGCCTGTGCGCCCAGGCAGAGTCCCACTTCCTGCGACCGCGAGCACGGTGTGCACAGCAGCGTTGAAAACGAGTAGTAGACCCGCCCGACCGGATTCAGGTTGTCCTTCAAGTCGTCCTTGGCGAAAGGCTCGACGATCATCCACGTGCCGTCCTTGTGGAGCGATTGCCTCACGTGCCGCGCGGCCCCGACCGGATCGCCCATATCGTGCAGGCAGTCAAATACGGCGACGAAGTCGTATTCTTTTCCCGGAAACTCCTTCGCCTTCGCGACGTCGAAAGTCACGCGGTCGGCGACGCCTTGGCGCCTGGCGGACTCGCGCGCCCCTTCGATCGATTTATCGTGGTAGTCGAAGCCAAAGAATCGGGACTTCGGAAACGCTTTCGCCATCAAAAGCGTCGAAGCGCCTTTCCCGCAACCCACGTCGGCCACTCGCGCGCCCGCCTCGAGCTTTTCATTCACATCATGAAGCGCGGGAATCCAGGAACTCACCAAATTCGCCGCGTAGCCGGGGCGAAAGAACTTCTCACATCCGTGAAAGACGCCATCGGCATGCTCGTGCCAGCCCATGCCTGCGCCGGTGCGGAATGAATCGGTAATCCGCGGGACCGCCTGCAGAGACCCCAAAGCGAGTTCGAACGCGCCCGGGAGATATGCCGGACTGTCTTCGTTCGCGAGCGTGAACGCCTGCTCTTCGCTCAGGCTGAACTGGTTTGTCGCCGCGTCGTACGTGATATAGCCGCCCGCTGCCTGCGAAGCAAGCCACTCGCGGAGGTAGCGCTCGTCCGTTTGGGTTTTGGCCGCAAGCTCGGCCGCAGTCATCGGTGCGGCGGCGAGCGCCTTGTATAGGCCCAGCTTCTCTCCGATTACGACCATTCCCGTGTGGACGGCGGCGCCCAGGTCTCCGACAAATTTCCCAATAAACGCGTTCAGTTTGTCCATGTCCAATGCAGGGCGCGGTACGGTGCTCATAAAAAATCCTCCTCAAAGCTGCCTTTGGTGGAGAATCTGACCTGCAGGGACGCCCGGGGAAGGCAGGCTTTGGAGCGAATTCTGCTCTTGCGATCCACTGGAAGTCAATCCGGTTAGCAATCGGGCGAATTGTGAACTCCGCAATCCTTGCAAGCCACGTGCAATCCTGCTAGATTCCGCGTTAGTAACCCGTCGAGCGACGAACGTATCGCCGATTCCATTGCCAAAGCTCCGCCCCAGACTCGCTTCGCCGTGCATTGAACGAGGAGGCTCCATGCATCCGTTTTTTCAGCGCGCAGCGTTGGCCGCGCTGGTGCTGTCGCTTGCGCCGTTCGCCTACGGCGGGACGATTTCCGGCACGGTGAAGGGGCCCGACGGAAAGCCGTTCAAGGGCGCGTTCGTCGAGGCGCAGGATACGGACACAAGGATCATGACGGCCGTGCTGTCCGACAAAGACGGTCACTACCGCATCGAGAATTTGGCTGAAGGCGAATTCCGGCTAATCGTGCGAGCTGTGGGATATCGCTTCGAGCCGCGCACGGGCATCCAGCTCACGGCGGCGCAAAACGCCAACTACGAAATTGCGCTGGAGAAGGGAACCGTGCACTGGACCGACCTCTCGATCTACCAGGGCGCGCAGCTTCTGCCCGACGATCGCGGCAAGGCCAAGCTGGCCAGCGCCTGCTTCCGCTGCCACGGTTTCCAGAGCCGCATGGCCGCGCAAACGCGGGACGAATCCGGCTGGCACGATCGCGTCAACTACATGCGCACCAGCTTCGGCTACCTGCTGCACGACGTGAACGCGAAAGACGGCGAGGATCTGACCGCGTATCTCACGAAATATTTCGGCCCGGATTCGCCGTTGCCGCATTCACCGGCGGACTTGCCTCAGTATGAAGAAGTGAAGCAGCCGCCCTACAGCGATGACGCGATGAAGATGGTCTACGTCACGTTCGACATGCCCGGACCGAATCGCTTTCCCGGCTCGGCCAAGCCGGAGCGCGACGGAAATGTCTGGATCTGGGAGTACCGCGGCCACTGGTTCGGCAAGCTCGATCCGAAGACGGGAGTGATCACCGAGTATGCGATTCCGAAGGTCGATCAAGCCTCCAACCATTCCGTCGTGGTCGGGCCGGACGGCATGATCTGGTTCTCCGAGCAGGCCACCGACACGATCGGCAAGATGGATCCAGCGACGCATCAAATCTCGCGCTACAAGGAACCAAGCCACGGCACGAAGCACACGCTCGTGGTGGACTCAAAGGGAACTGTGTGGGGCACAGGCGAGCCGCTGACGCGCTTCGATCCCGAGACCAACACGTTTCACGACTATCCGGAAGTGAGCACCGCGTACGGCCTGGCGCTCGATAGGGATGAAAATGTGTGGTTCTCGGAATTCTCAAAGAACGGCGAGATCGGCAAGATCGACGCCAAGACCGGCAAGCTCACGAAATATCAGCAGCCGACGCGGGAGTCCTGGCCGCGCCGCTTGAAGATCGATGAGCAGGGCAACGTCTGGTTCTGCGAATACGAAGCCGGAAAAATCGGCCGCTTGGATCCCAAGAGTGAAACATTCAAGGAATATCCTCTCCCAGGCGGCAGGCCTACCCCGTACGCGCTTGTCGTAGACAAGAACACCGGGCACATCTGGTTTTCCTCGATGGAAATGGACACCATCTCCGAACTCGATCCTGCGACGGGAAAAATCACGCAGTATCCGTTCCTCTTTCCCGAAAACGGCATGCGCGATTTCTTCCAGGACGCCGACGGCCGCATCTGGTGGGGATCACAAGCGAACAACCGAGTCGGCTATTTCTATTTGGCCGGATCAGCAGCCAGCCAGCGCGCCGCGTTGGGTGTCCAGTAAGCACGGAAATAATCAACGATCGACCGGCGCGGGAATTTTGAGGCACACCAGTTGCCAATCGTGCCTCTAGAAGCATTGAATTGCCCCGTTCGACCCGCTGATTCTGTTGGTTCACGAACCCACGAACCATATTCCGCGCCTAGTACGCAATCACGTAAGTGACGCGGCCCGTCAGGCTTCTTCCAGAGTTACTATCTATTGGACTCCGGATTGAAGCTGTACGTCCCGGTCCAGGTGAAAAGACCTGGATCCGCCGCTGTAGGAGTGTAGGATACAGCGACACGGCCGTGGAACCCTGAGAGCGTCCCGGTTCCGTCCGAGAACGTGCAGAGCCCGCTACTGTTCAAATCGAGCGTGCAACGGCCGACGGCCCAGTTGCCGGTCCCGACGTAAAGGACGACATTACTATCCAGCGAAATAACGGCACCCTCGGGGGTTGCAGGGGGAGTCGGCGGGCACGGGTAGGAAGCAGCACCGGTATCGCAACCGACCGCGGCCTGTGTATAGAATACCTTCGCACCGACGAGCTCCCCGAGGTTCGAGGACACGATTGTGCAGTACGCACCTGCGTCGTTCGTGTACGCCAAGCAGTCCTTTGTCACGTGGAGTGCTCCGCTTCGCTCGTCAGCTTGGGCCGGTCTGGACATCTGAGAAGCAGTCATGGCAGCCAGCACAGCCAAGGCCAGCGCGCCCAGGGAAATCAGGAGCAGATTTTTCTTTGAGATTGGGTTCCGCAACATGTTTCAGCCTCCTTAGATAGAGTTTGAAACAGGCGGCAGCCAGTGATACATTCGGTAAATTGCCCAGCCTTCCGCCTGATTGCGTATATTTGTCCCATGGTTAATCTGGAAGTCCTCTGGGCGAGCTCACAAATTCTCAAGAGTTCTCACAAGGGTTGCGAGAAGGACCGTGAGTGAGGAAACACGCTGGAGAGCTGCTACTGAAGGTCTCCACGATTCGCCCGCTGTTGCGAAGGAGACGCCGGGCCGGGAGACACTGCGGATCTACGAATTTGGCCCCTTCCGTCTAGACCCCGCTGAACGCAAGTTGCTACGCGCTAACGAGATAGTGACACTCACGCCTAGAGCGTTCGACACCCTTTACCTCCTGGTCCGAAACAGCGGGCGCGTGCTGGAGAAGAACGAGCTGATCGGGATCCTTTGGCCCGACACGTTCGTTGAAGAGGGCAGCTTATCCAACCACATTTTCTTGTTGCGAAAGGCCTTGGGCGACTCCCAAGCGTTCATCGAAACGGTTCCTCGCCGAGGTTACCGCTTCGTTGGCGCGGTGCGGCAGCTCCCGTTCCCGGATGCCGTGGCAACAGAAAAGCCACCTGAGGTGGGCTACCTTGGTATCGCCCCCCTTGCTGCGAAAGTGCGACGACCGTGGCGCAGCCGGGCCGCACTCGCGATGGCTGCGGCTACTGTCATGGCCTCGCTAGCGGGTGCGGGCTGGTTCTACCTGCGCGTCGGGAGAGGCGGAGAAACGATAGACTCGGTCGCGGTCTTGCCGTTCGTGAATGCCAGTGCCGACCCCAACACGGAATACTTAAGCGACGGAATCACAGAGAGCCTCATCAATAGCCTGTCTCAATTGCCTCATTTGAAAGTGATGTCTCGCGACGCAGCATTTCGCTACAAGGGCAAAGAAGCCGACGCTCAAACCGTGGGGCGCGATCTGGGAGTTCGAGCCGTGTTTAAGGGCAGAGTCACGCAGCGCGGCGACAGCCTCACGATAGCTACGGAATTGATAGATACTCGCGACAATAGTCATATCTGGGGTCAGCAATACAGCCGCAAACAAACGGACATTTTCGGGCTCCAGGAAGAGATCGCGAGGGAGATGGCAACTGCGCTGAGGCTGCGCCTGACAAGCGAAGAACAGAATCGTCTGGTGAGAAAGTACACCCCGAACCCCGAAGCCTATCAGGACTATTTGAGAGGCCGCTACTTCTGGCAACAGACAGGCCTCGGATTGAACAAAGGGGTCGAATATTTTCGGCAGGCAATTGCCAAAGACCCCGGTTACGCCCAGGCGTATGACGGGTTAGCGGATTGCTACATTTGGCTGGGTGTGTTTGGGTTTTCGTCCCCGAATGAGGCCTACCCGAAGGCCAAGGAAGCCGCTCTGAGGTCACTGGAAATAGATGGCACGCTTGCCGAAGCGCATACCTCATTAGCGCGCATTAAAGCCGAGTATGACTGGGATTGGTCCGGCGCCGAAATGGAATTCCAGCGAGCGCTGCGGCTCAATCCCAGCTACGCAACCGCTTATCTCTGGCATGGCAGCGTCTTGGCGACCATGGGACGCCCCGAAGAAGCCATTGCGAATTACAAGCGAGGCTTGGAGCTTGATCCACTTTCGCCGATCATGAATGGGGCTCTGGGTCAGGCGTTCTATTACGCACGGCGATATGACGATGCCATCGAGCAAGAGCAGAAGACTCTCGAGTTGGATCCCAACCTCGGCCTGGCACGCTCGTATCTCGCCTATGCGTATCTCGAAAAATCCATGAAGAAAGAAACTATCGACGAGTGCGAAAAGCGCTTGGTTATCACCCAACGTCGCGCATGGGCAATAGCGAATTGCGCATACACCTACGCGGTGCTGGGTAGAAGAGCCGATGCGCAGAAGTTGCTCGATGAGTTGAACGAGATCTCAAGCGAAAAGTTTGTGCCGGCTGATGCTATGGCTCAAGTCTATACGGGGCTCGGAGAGAAGGCCAAGGCGTTCGAGTGGTTGGAAGAGGGCTATAAGAGACACTCGCTAGGTCTCGGAGGTGTTGGCCTCAAACTCGACCCAGCTTGGGATCCCCTGCGCTCGGACCCGCGTTTCGCAGATCTGCTCCGCCGCACGAACCTCCAGCCCTGAAACAGATAGATTCCTGGCATCTCCCCATCCTGGTTGTGCTCCCGGGGTTGGGGTTTTTATTGGCGCGGATCGTGTCCTGTTGACTGGGCTATTTTGTTGCCGTTCTTCACGGTGACGAGCGCGACCACGTTTTCGCCGCTCTCCGTCAGCACGAGCTTGCCGTCCGCGAAGTGCATCATGTTGCGCACGACGCCGCCGCCCGAGGGAATCATCCAAGTCTGAAATTTCTCGTTCTTCGGATCGAAGCGCACCAGCGTGTTTGGCTTCACGCCGGCTTCGCAGTACCAGATGATGCCGTCGACGATCGTGATCGCGTAAGGCCGCGATTGCGGGCCGCTCGGCGATAGCCATTCCTTCACGAATTTTCCGGTCTTCGCATCGAACTCGCCGAGATACCCGCGCCCGTAGTCGGTGTAGTACAGCACATCGTCCGGCGTAATCGCCACGCGCCGCGGCCGCGCCGCTTCATTCGGCAAGAGGTATTCGTGGATCGCCATCGTCTCGGGATCGATGCTGGCGATTTTGTTCGCCCCGAATTCCACGTAGTAGGGAACGCCTTTCGTGGTGATGACCATCCCATACGGATTCGACTTCGGCGTGGGAGAAGTCACCACCGTCGACTCGCCCGTCTCCGGATTCAGCCGGCCCACCATGTTCGCGCCCTGCACGCTGAACCATAGGGTGCCCTTTTGATCGAAGAGCGGCGTATGCGGATCGCGCGCCTTGGGATTCAGCGGGTATTCCGTGAATTTTCCCGTCTTCGGCTCAAACTTCCCGATGTAGGCCTTGAAATTTGCGGTGAACCAGATGTTGCCGTCCTTATCCATCACCAGGCCGTGCGGGCCGGACATGGGTTTGTTCGTGCGATATTCCTTGATGTCGCCCGTCTTCGGATCGATGTGGCCGAGGAGGTTGGCCATGTGTCCGGTGTACCAGATCGTGCCGTCGGGCGCCGCGAGCGGATCGTGCGGCCGAGTTCCGGGCGTGGGCAATTGCCACTCTTTAAAAGAGACCTCCACGTCGCCGGGAATCGCCGCGGGCGCCGGACCGGGTTTCGGCGGGAAATTCTTGGTGAGGTAGTCGCGGACCGTGTCGACTTTGTCAGCGGGGATGGCCGCGCCGACGTTCAGCATCATGGCCAGGGTGGTCTTCCACTCTTCCGGCGTATGTCCCTGCGAATTGGTGATGTTGGTCAAGCTGTGGCACGCCGAGCAGGCGTCCTCGACGAGTTCCTTGACGTCACCGGGGGGCAACTGGACTGTGGCGCGGTCTGGCGCCTGCTCCTGCGCTCGCGCAGGCAGAATGAAAAGCAAAGAACCCGCCAGCAAGCTGGTAAGAATGGATTTCGCCGACATAGCTCCTCCCGGAAGGCGCAACCGTCCCGATCGCCGATCGTCCCTATCTTAGAAGAAAATGCCGCGCGCAGGGTTACAAAATCTTGTCCGGCGCTTTCGGACAAGCGCTTCCCGACATGTGCGCAGTCAGATGGTGGAAAAAGGTAAGACAGAGGCGGTGGGTTAGCATACCGATTTTGAGATGGGTACGTCCGCCTCTGTCTCGTAACATGAATGGATATACCAGACTAGGTACGGCTGACGCAAGTTAAGAGCTATCGGCCTGTGGAAATTGGGGTTAGCACATCTTGTGTTCATTTCGACGAAACCTCGCAAAACGGCTTCGGTCCGACTAGGGTAAACAAGGCTGCGGCACGTGGACGTGATATATAGTGCGCAGCCTGAATCCCGGGGAGGGAATTGTGAAGCCTGCGGCGGTGCTGTGCCTCGCTTGTGTTGGTTCGTTTGCGCTCTTGTTGGCCTCAACGCCCGCGCGGCCTCAGGCTTCCGACCCGCTCTACGAGAAAGCCAAAGGCGAGGGCGCGCTCGCGCTCTACGTCGGAGGGCCGGCGGCGCCGTGGGACGCGGTCGCCAAGGATTTCAGTGCGCGCTATCCGGGCGTCAACGTGTCCGTCACCGGTGGCTTCAGCAACGTTCTCGACAAGAAAATCGACGAGCAGCTTGCCGCGGGCATGCTGGAAGCCGACGCCGCGCTGTTCCAAACCCTCCAGGATTTTGTGCGCTGGAAGGAGGAAGGTGTCCTCCTCGAATTCAAGCCGCAGGGCTTTGACAAGATCGACGCCAGCTTCAAGGATCCGGACGGCGCGTACACGGCGATCCAAATCAACGCGCACGCCTACGCCTACAATCCGAATCTCGTGAAACCCGAAGACGTGCCGCGCTCGGCCCTCGACTTCCTCGACCCGCGCTTCAAGGGCAAGGTGGTCGCCTGCTATCCCGCCGATGACGACGCCACGCTCTACGATTTCTACGCGATCGTCCAGAAGTACGGCTGGTCCTACATGGACCGCTACATGGCGAACGAGCCGAATTTTATTCAGGGCCACCTCGGCGTGGCGCGCAGTATCGCCTCCGGCGAAAACCTGGTCACCTTTGACACCATCGCCAGCATCAGCATGGACCAGAAAAATCAGGGCCTCGCGCAAGCCATCGCGTTTCCCGAGTCCGATCCGCTCCCGATCTGGCCGTACACCGCCGCCATTTTCAAATCCGCCGCACATCCCAACGCCGCCAAGCTCTTCCTCTCCTGGTATCTCACGCCAGAACGGCAATCCAAGACGGGCACGTGGTCCGCGCGCTCGGACGTCGCCGCGCCCTACGGCTGGAAGCCCATCCTGTCTTACAAAGTCGTCAACAACTACCGCGAGTTCCTCACCAACACGAAGCAGCTCGAGGATTTGAGGAAGCGTTTCGAGGCGTACAGCGGCCCGGTGAAAAATACCGGCGGAGTGCGCTGATGATCGCACCAGGATTCCTGAACGCGTATACTATCTTCCACGGGACAGTATGGATAACCTGCTTTCTATTCTGGATACCAACGGGCTGACGAACCACGCCCGAGCGCAAGAATGGGTTCACAACAGCGCCTCGTCGGAAATCGTGAGCCTAATCGAAGGTCTCCGAGAAGCGATGCTACAGGCGTCTTCTGCACTTTCGCAAAACACAGAGCGATCGCTGGATAGAGCTGATTTCTTACCGAGTTCTTCGTTGCGAGGATCAAGTGGTTGTGCGCTGTGGGACTGCAGAGCCAAGAAGATACGAATACTCAGCCGCTACATCGCATTGTATTGTGATTTGGCGGTAATTCCGATCAATTTCGATTGGGACTACGCCACAAGTGAGAAACATCAGGATATTTCAAGCCGTCTCAGCGTTCTAGCCTCGATCTCCGCGCTTATAGAACTAAGACCGCTTATTGAAGGGGGATTGGTCGTTGTTGTTCCAGAGGGGTTGAGGCTGTGCAAAGAGCACTGGGAAAAGGCCGTCCCAGGGCACGAGAAAATAGTGAATTCAGCAATAAAACTGTGTGCCTCGCAGGCTAAGAGGTTCGGAGCGACCTACAAGCCCTTCACGGCCGGAACAACAAGGATCGCATGTGTTGATTTTACTGGTCCCGACGAATACATCGCGCATGGAAAGATTAGTAGACTGTTCACTTGTTTTCCCAAATGGGTACCCTCAAAGAGGCAGTTACGGCGTTGGAAGATCCCCCAATCCACTGTCATCAAGGAAAACTTGGTGCTGCCGTTCTTCATGCCAATGGCGAATGATGCGTTGCTCCAAAGCTATTTTGGGACGACATATAACGCCCGATACGTAACCGATTTACCCGGCGAGCTTGAGTTTTATCGCTTGCTAAGCGGGCGCGACATTTTAGCTGAGCAGACCGCCTCGCTTTGCGCGCGATTGACCCACAGTGTGCCAATCATGGAAGACATCCCCCTGACGACAATTCTTCGGACGAGGCGAGAGGATCCAGAAGCTTTTCAGAACTACCGGTCTGCCATATCGGGAATCGTTAAGAACTATGTTCGAGGTGGACATGTAGTTGGTGACCACGAAGCACGTGAGATTTATTCTGACCTGCTAAAACCACAACTCGACGCGCTTGAGGTTAAGGCGAAAAACGTTCGAAGAAGCCAAGTCAAAAAGGGGCTGTTGAGAGTAGCCGCCACCACCGCGGTTATGGGCCTCGGAATCTACTCGGGTCTCTTACCTTCTGAACTCGCCGACCTGGTCAAAGCCGTGGGCGGTTTTGGTGTCGCAAGAGACCTAGTGGAAACCGTCGCCTCCTTGAAAGACGAGGCACCTGAGGTAAGAAACCACAACCTATATTTCCTTTTGCGTCTCAAGTCCAAATCAGCCCGAACCAGCTATACTCCCGACTAGTCGCCAAGCGGACAATCCTCAGTCCGCGTTCTTCACAATTTTTGAGGCAAAACATAGGAGGCTACCTGTGAGAACTATTCGTGTGTTGTGTTTCGTCGCGGCGTTTGCGATTTCGGCGGCGGCGTTTGGTCAGGAAACGGCGAATCAGCCGCCGAAGATGGGGAGCAAGGAATGGACTGAGTTGGAAAAGACGCTGTGGGACGTGGACCAGCAGTGGCTGTGCAGCGCGGGCGCGACTCCGTATCACCAGGAGTACAAGGAGTGCATCGAGTTCCGCAACCAGTTCTGGGCCAAGCAATTTTTTGAGGTTTCGATCAAGGGCGAGGTGCAAACCAAGGCGGAGATGATCGCCAAGCAGAGGGTGGCGCATCCGTCCAAGGGCGTCGGCCCGCATCCCGCCGAATTCAAGTTGATGGCGGTGTATCCAAATTTCGCGCTGGCGACGGACCACACCTGGCTCCGAAGCGAAGATGTCAGTGGCAAGGAAGCGGGGACCGACACGCGCGTGATGCGCATGTTCGTCAAAGAGGACGGGAAGTGGCGTCCCGCGGGCGCGGCGCTCGTGCCGATCGTGAAATGACGGCGATGTGATTCGCAAACGTTGTAGCCGCCAACCTTTAGGCTGGCGTTCCGAGTGTCCGCCTTCCGACGGATGCCCGCCTGAAAACAAAGGCGGGCGCTACAACGCCTTGCCCCCGTTCCGTTTTGTGAAGGATGCTCAATTGTATCCTTCTGGGTGCCTCCCATACATCGCTCCTTTCAAGTTTTTGGTAAACTAAGTGTGTTGCCCCCACGGCGAGAGGAGGTGCCTCATGCCGATAGAACCTCTCGTGGCTTCCGCGCCGTATCTCATCGAGCAGAAATACGAGGAGTACACGTCCGAGCAGCACGCCGTCTGGACGGAACTGGTGCGGCGGAGGCGTCCACAGATCGATGCCCATGCCTGCCGGGCCTACCTCGAGGGGTACGAGATCATCGGCCTGCGGGATGACCGGCTGCCGAATCTCCGCGCGATCAGCGACCGCATCGGGCCGCGCACCGGTTGGAGTGCCACGCCGGTGAGCGGATTTCTTCCCGGCGAAGCATTTTTTGAAATGCTGGCCGCGCGAAAATTCCCGACCACCACCTGGCTGCGCAGCGCGGATTCCCTCGAATACATCCCCGAGCCGGACATTTTTCATGACGTTTTCGGCCATGTGCCCATGCACGCCCATCCCGTGTTTGCGGATTTCCTGCAGCACTACGGGAGCGTCTGCGCGAAGGCGGGCGATGCGGAGATCCTCGAACGCCTGGGCCGGCTCTTCTGGTACACCGTGGAGTTCGGGCTGATCCGCGAGAAGGGGGAAATCAAGGTGTACGGCAGCGGCGTGATCAGCTCGCACAAGGAATGCACCAACGTGATCGAGCGCGGCTGCGAGGTCCGCGATTTTGATCTGGATGAAGTGCTGGCGACCCCGGTGAAAGTGGACGAACTCCAGAAGCGGCTCTTCGCGATCGAGGGCTTCGGCCAGATTTATGAGGCGGTGCAGGAAGCGGAGAAGCGGCTCGGGGGGAAATAGTGGCGCACCGAGCCCTTCGAGGGCTTAGGGTAAAGAGTTGCTGTGCCGTTTTGAACCACCCCGGCTCCGGCTTTCGATCTCATCTGCACCGCATCCGTTTGTTCGATTTGACATCGGCGCGAAAGGCGAGCAGAATCGCCCCGATTGCAGGGAGGCGCCCCATGTCTACCCACGTTTGCATCGATTGCGATTCCCCAGGCGATGGAAATTGCCCCGCGTGCCACGGAAGCGGAAGCTCCTCGGGAGCAAGCTTCTCCGGCGGATACGGCAGCGAAGGCTCCTGCAGTTCCTGCGGCGGCAGCGGCCACTGCGCGAAATGCGGCGGCAGCGGCGAGGTCGAAGTCGGCGGAGAGGGCTGATCTTCCGTCGTTCGTCCTTGGCATTCGCTCGAGTGCTTACTGCACTTTGAAGACGAGGACTTCCGCGCACGTGTCGCCGTGCGGCGGCACGGCAACAAAATATTCATTCATCGACGGCACGAGCAGGCCGGTCTTTCCCAGCGGACCAGTAGGAATTTTTCCAATCGCTTTGTAGTGATCCGGATCGACTTCCTTAAACACATTAACGAATCCATCCCCCGCCGCGACGTACACTCGCTGGCTCGCGGGATCGAACGTCATATCGTCCACGCCGGTTCCGATCGGCAGGTTCTGTAGAAATTTGCCGGTGTCCGAATCGAGCACATTCAGGTGGCCGTCGCGGCACGCGGCAAAGAGGCGGTGATTTTTTTCGTCGATCGCAACGGAGGCGTTCACTTTACAGTCCGTGAGCGGCCAGACCGCGGCGACCACGTTCTTCTTGCGGTCGATCACGCCGATGGAATTCTTCTCCGTCATGTTCAGGAATAACCGGGAGCCCGACTTCTCGACGGCCATGGCTTCGAGGCGGTTGGAGTCGATCTTGATCTGGCCGACTTTCTCGCCCGTATCCGTATTCACGATTTCGAGGAACGTGTAGTTAAGTTTCGCGTCGAGGCCGCCGTCCGCAATGTAGAGGTAATGCGTGTTTGGGTCATAGCCGGTCGCATCGGAATCCGCCAGGAGCTTCACCGATTTGAGCAGCTCGTACGTTGTCCCGTTATAGATTTTCAGGTCGCCATCGCTGCCGTCGGTGATGAAGATCCGGTCGATGTCCGGCCGCCACACAACCGAATGCCCGACTCCAATTCCCTTGATGCTGTGAATAAATTTGCCGCTCCGAATGTCATAAACCTCGACTGACTTGTTGTCTTCAGGCACGACGAACAAGCGATTGTTCTTCAGGTCGGGCGTCAGGTGGTCGAAGTGGTTCGGCACTCCCACGATGCGTGTTGTGGTGAGATTCTTAGCCAGCTCGCCAGCCGAAACGTCGGGCACGGTGCTGCGAATATCCGCCAGCTCGATCGTTTGCACAAGCTTGAGAGGAGCGGAATCCTCGGCAAAAACGGAGGCGCGCGGAGCGGTCCACAGCGCCATGGCCAGCGCGGCAATCCAGTAAAAAGTCCGGTAGTACGATCGCATCCCCGATCCTCCCCAAATTCCCAATTTCGCGGAATCGCATGGCGACAATCCGGGAATGATAGCACGCGCCAAAGCCGGGTTTCAAAACGCGCGCCGGAGCGATCTTCGGCCGCTAGATTGCAATTTCTTAATGCCGATTCGGGCGGCACAATCGCGCACAAAATCGCTTCAAGGCTCATCCAGTTTGCCACCCCGCGCCGTACTACAAGCTGCAAGGCAAAGCAAATCTAGAAACGAGGAAAAAGGAAATGAAGAAGATTGCGCAGATGTGTGCCATTACGCTGGTCGCGGCGACGGCCATCCTGGCCGCGAACAATCCCATGGTCGGCGGGCACGAAATGTTTCCGTCAAAGAACATCGTTCAGAACGCGTTGAACTCCGACGATCACACCACTCTCGTGGCCGCTGTGAAGGCCGCGGGACTGGTCGACACGCTCGAGGGCCCGGGCCCGTTCACCGTTTTCGCGCCGACGAATGAGGCGTTCGCCAAACTGCCTGCGGGCACGGTAGACACGTTGCTGATGGCCGAAAATAAAGCCACGCTCACAAAGGTTCTCACCTATCACGTTGTGTCAGGCAAAATGGACTCGAAGGAAATTGCCAGCGCCATTAAGGCCGGCAACGGCAAGGCCGCGCTGACCACGGTGAGCGGCGGCAAGCTATGGGCTAGCATGCACGGCAAGGACCTCATTCTCACCGACGAAAAAGGCGGCATGGCCAAGGTCACGATCTCGAACGTGTATCAATCGAACGGCGTGATCCACGTGATCGATGCAGTACTCCTGCCAAACTGAGAAAACCCAAAAGATCCACCGCAAAGAGCAGAGAGAGTATGGAGAAAACCTTAGAAGATCCGCTCACAACGCAGAGAAGAGAGGAGGAAAAATGCAGTACGATCCTCCTCTTTTCTCTGCGTTTGCGCTTCTCTGCAGTAATTTTCGCGGACGAAGCTGCTCGCTTGACAGCGATGCAGTGCCAGCGTATAGGGAGTGTGTGACTACTTACGTCTGCGTAAAAGCAAGGAGGTGTTCATGAGCACAAAGAAGCGTGGTACGCCAATCGCTCAAATGGAGGCCGGCGCGCAGCGCGCCAAGCCGGTCCTGCACCAGCACGCGCCGGAAGTTCAGCCCTACGGGAAAATTGCCAAATTGCCCATTGCCCTCGACGAAACCGCTTGTGAATCGAGCATCAACAATCTCAATCAGATCCTGGCGGACACGATGACGCTGCGCGACATGTACAAGAAACATCATTGGCAGGTCGCCGGCGCCACGTTTTACCAGCTGCATCTCCTTTTCGACAAGCATCACGGCGAGCAGGACGAGCTCGTCGACACGATCGCCGAGCGAATTCAAATTCTGGGCGGCGTCAGCATCGCGATGGCGGCCGACGTTGCGGAAACAACGATCATCCCGCGGCCGCCGCGCGGCAGGGAAGAAGTGCCCGTGCAAATTTCACGCCTGCTCGAAGCGCATGAATTCATCTTGAAGGAAGCGCGGACCATGGCGCGGGAAGCCTCGGAAGTGGGCGACGACGGGACCAACGACTTGCTCGTGAGCGACGTGATCCGCTCGAACGAATTGCAGGTCTGGTTCCTGTCCGAACACCTCGTCTCGATGCCGCTCTCGCATCCCGAACAGGCAAAGGCTGCCGCCACGGGTGACTGATCGGCGACTCGCGGCGGGGAAGCGTTTAACGCAGAGGGCACAGAGAACACCTGGAGAATTCCGTCTCCACTTTTCTCTGTGTTCTCTGTGTTAGGGTTTCTAGCCACAGCGAGATCTAATCGCCAAATTACCCCTTGGTTGCTGAGGCGGACTTTCCTCGAATCATTTCCGCAAGTTCCCGCGTAACCGGAACGTCGATCCCGTACTGCTCGGCCCTTCGCAGGATCGGCCCCGCGATGGCGTCCAGTTCCGGCGGGTTTCCCGCGGCCACGTCCTTCTGCATTGAACTGCGCCCCGTCTGCGGCGTCTTATCGAAGAACGGCAGAATCACCGCCGCGTCGAGCGGCGTCCCGCTCGCCGTGCCCACGGCCGCCACTTCACGAACCGTCGCCTCAAGCCGTTTCCGCCACACCGGATCGCGATTCACCTCGCCGATGTTCAATCCCGCCGCTGTGGTCGTCAGCGCAAACGGCGCCAGGACGGAGAGCTTGCTCCAAAGAATCTTCATCTCATCGGCGACAAACTGGCACGTAAATCCGAACTTCCTGAATTCCTCGGCGGTGGACACCAGTCTGCTTTCGCCGATCGCTGATAACGTGACGCGAATCGCCATACCACGGTGGACGATCTTCCCCGGCGCTACTCGTTCCGCTTCGACGGCGATGCTTCCCGGCACCACTCGATCGTGCCCGAAGCGCCCCCGCAGCACCGGGACGTGATCGATACCGTTGAGCAGCGGAACCACCGCGCCAATCTGATCGGCGCTCACCGTAACGCTTCGCAGCGCTGCTTCCAGCTGCGTGTGCTTCACCGTGATCCACAAGACGTCGTACGGCTCAGCAACGGTTGCCGCTCGATCCACCGGCACACTGAAAGACCCGAGCGTGCTCTCTAGCGAAAGCTCCGCGGGATAGTTTTTCAGCGTCTCCGGCCGGAGCACGAGCGTGACCGACTCGCCCGACTTTGCCAGCGCCACACCGATCACCCCGCCCACGCCCCCCGCACCAAGAATCGCGTGCCGCATCTTCGTCTCCTGTCCGCACAGCTTCCTTCCGAAGCCAGCGCCGCAGCGGAAACATTGTACAACCGGCGCCATTGGGCGTGGGGTGCCTTCGCGCCCGCTTGCGGAGACCGCCGAAACTTTACCGCCTTTTCACATTCCGGCAATGTTTGGATTAATGCAGATTACGAAACTTTTGCGCAGATCGAATGGGGCTTGGAGGGATGCCCGGGTGCTATGATTTTGCCATGGTGACGGAGAAGACCCCGCCGAAGATCGCCTACTTCTGCATGGAAATCGCGCTGGACCCGGCGATCCCTTCCTATGGCGGAGGCCTGGGTATCCTCGCGGGGGATATGCTGCGCTCGGCAGCCGATCTGGAACTTCCCATGATCGCGATCTCGCTGGCCTACCGAAAGGGGTACTTCCGCCAGCGCCTGGATCAGGACGGAAATCAGGTGGAAGAACCCGACCCGTGGCAGCCGGAAACGGTGCTTCCCGCGGTCGAAGTCGCATTCACCGTGCAAATCGAGGGGCGCGACGTACACGTTCGCGCGTGGCGCTACAGCGTCCACGGCCTCTCCGGTTTTATTGTGCCCGTGTATCTGCTCGATACCGACCTGCCGGAAAACTCGGACTACGACCGCACGCTGACCGACTCGCTCTACGGCGGCGACGCGCGCTATCGCATTTGCCAGGAAGTGCTGCTCGGGATCGGCGGCATCGCCCTGCTGCGGCACCTGAACGTTTCGCATATCGGCAGCTACCACATGAACGAAGGGCACGCCGCGTTCCTTACCCTGGCGATGCTTGAGGAGCAGCTTAAGGTTCGCAAGTACACCGTGGCCGTCGAGGCTGACATTGAAGTCGTGCGCCGCCGTTGCGTCTTCACGACGCACACCCCGGTCGAGGCGGGCCACGACCGGTTTCCCTGGGACCTCGTCTACCAGGTGCTCGGCGAATACCGCACCGGGCTCCTACAGCAGTCGGGCTTCGCCAACGCCAACATGTTGAACATGACCGACGTCGCCATTCATTTCTCCCGCTACGTGAACGGCGTGGCCATGCGGCACGGCGAGGTCTCGCAGAACATGTTCCCGCAATTTCCGATTCACGCGATCACGAACGGCGTTCACGCGGCGACGTGGGCTTCCCCGCAATTCCAGGAACTCTTCGACCACGAAATTCCCGAGTGGCGCCGCGATAACGCGTACATGCGCTACGCCATCGGGATCCCCGTTGAGGACATCCGCAAGGCGCATTGTCTGGCCAAGTCGGCTCTTCTGAAGGAAGTGCAGAAGCGAACGGGAGCACAACTCGACGAGTCGGTGCTCACCATCGGATTCGGGCGCCGCGCCGCCACGTATAAGCGCGCGGACCTGCTTTTCAAGGACGTCGACCGCCTGAAATCCATCGCTCAATCCGCTGGACCGATTCAAATTCTGTACGCGGGAAAAGCCCATCCGCACGACGCCGGCGGCAAGGCCCTGATCCATCGCGTGATCGAGGCGGCGAGCCGCCTGAACGAGAACATCAAGATCGTCTATCTCGAAAATTACAACATGGCCCTGGCGAAGCTCATTACCGCAGGTGTCGATCTCTGGCTCAACACGCCGCAGCGTCCGCAAGAGGCCTCCGGAACGAGCGGCATGAAAGCGGCGCTGAACGGAGTTCCAAGCCTCAGCGTTCTGGATGGCTGGTGGATCGAAGGCTGCGTGGAGGGCGTTACGGGCTGGGCCATCGGCTACGACAGTAAAATCATCGGGGACGAATCCTCCTCCGAAGTTGCTTCACTCTACGACAAGCTCGAACATCAGATCATTCCCATGTTCTACCGCGCGCCCGAGGCTTACGGGCACGTCATGCGATCCTGCATCGCACTGAACGCCAGCTTCTTCAATACGCACCGCATGCTCAGCCAATACAAGGCAAATGCGTACTCGCCCCGCGCACTGATCAAGAAGGCCAAGGAATTCTGAAGTGTGTCTGTGATTCCGGCGCAACCGCGTTGCAGCCCGCGTCTTCAGACGCGGGGAACGGCTCAAGGCTTAGCACTCACCTTCGCCAGCCATTTCTTACCCTGCGCGTACAAAGCGTCGGCATCCGGCCCTCGCAACCCCGGCATATTCGTCTTAACCTTGAATCCCAACCCCGACTGCAGATACGCCAGATGCTGATACCCCTCGGGAAACTGCGCCAGAATATCCGGATCGAGCTGCACCGTTTTCGACGGATCGACGGGATCCATGCGGTCCTTCTCATAAAAAAGCCGGCGCAGGACGATGGCCCAGCGGTTCTTGCGCTTCTCGAAGAAATCGTAGAACCTGCCCGTGCACAAGACATCCACTAGAACGCCGTGCACCGGCGCGCGCTGGGAAATCGTCATTTTCGTCTGCGCGATCGCTCGCTTGCCCTTGACCTCGACCGAGGTGCCGCCGAGCAGGTGCAGAATGCTCACGCCCTTGTCCCAGCCTTCTTTGTTGACGTGAATGAATTCCTCAAACGGCCCCTGAAACCAGGTCGCCATCATGTAGCCTTCCTTGTGCCACACCGTGCGAAAGCGCTCCCAGTCGCCGGAGTCGCGGAAGACGGCCCAGTTCTCCACGACTTCCTTGATGGCCAGGGTGTCCTGCGTGCGTTGGTTCATGAGTGCTCCAGTGAGCGCGTGACTCGTGACTGGTGACTAGTGAACACCAAAACGAACGAGCACCGGGAGCTTTTCACCAGTCACCGGTCACTAGTCACCAGTCACTCGCTACGCCTTTACATACGTCCGCAAGAACTGCACGAGCAGTTCCCATGCTTGCTTTGCCGCTGTTTCGTTGTAGTTCGCTCTCGCGTCGCAGAAAAATCCGTGGTCGGCGTCGGAGAAATCGACGTTCACGAAGGGTTTCTTCGCTTCGGTCATCGCATCGACGACGGCGCGGGTTTGATCGCGGGTAATGCGCGCGTCGAGGCCGCCCCAGAAAAACAGTACCGGGCCATGCTGCTGAGCGGCTCGCGACAAAAAGCCCGGCGCGATCGCTGTCCCGTAGAACGAAATCGCTGCGCTCAGCGGCAGCGCCGAATTCGCCAGAAACGATGCGCGCCCGCCCATGCAGAAGCCGATGCTGGCGGTGGCGTTCGGCGCGACGCGCGGGTGTTTCTGCAGCCAGTCAAACGCCGCGCGCGCGTCGGCAATATTGCCGTCGGGCGTCATCGCCTGCATGTGCGGCATGCAAGCCTGCAAATCCGAATACGGACCCACGAAGCCGGGCGCGGTTCGATGAAAGAGTTCCGGCGCGATCGCCACGTAGCCGAGCTTAGCGAACCTCTCCGCGATGTCTCGAATGTTCGGATTCACGCCGAAGATTTCCTGGAACACAAGCATGCCCGGCGCCTTCGCCGTTCCTTCGGGGATTGCGACGTACGCGCTCATGGATGTGCCGTCGGCCACGTTTAACGTCACGGTTTCCGTGCTGATCGACGTCATTGCGGTGTCCCTCGCGTTTCAGTTTGAAAAGCCGACACATCATATCCATTTTCGTCACCCGCTCCAAGCCGGGGTGCTGGACGGTGGAGTCTCCCCAAAAATGAAAATTGCGATACGATGTGCCACCAATGCGAAGAGAGGAGCACTCGTGCCGGAATCACCTTTTTTAGGAAAAGTAGCCCTGGTAACCGGCGCAGCCAAGCGTATCGGCCGCAGCGTTGCCTTACGCCTCGCTTCGGAGGGGGCGGATGTCGTCGTCAACTATCGCAACTCGAAGAGCGATGCGGATGAAGTGGTCGCGAAAATCACGGCGATGGGGCGCCGAGCGATCGCGGTTCAGGCGCACGTAGGCAAGAAAAAAGACGTAGTCGCACTTTTTGCAGCCGTGGAAAAAGAGTTCGGCCGGCTCGACATTCTCGTCAACAACGCCGGAATGTTTTTTTCGGCGAAATTCGAAGAGCTAACGGAAGAGCAATGGGACCGCATCCTCGACACAAACTTGAAATCGCAATTCCTGTGCTCGCAGGCCGCCGCGCCGATGCTGCGGCGCAGCGGGCACGGCCGGATCATCAACTTCGCCTCGCTCGGAGGGCTGCTCGCGTGGCCGTCCTACACGCACTATTGCGTGTCCAAGGCAGGCGTCATCATGCTGACGCGCTGCCTGGCGCGCGCCCTGGCGCCCGAAATTACGGTGAATGCCATCGCCCCCGGAACAATTTCCTTTCCCGGCGACGCCCCTGAACTGGCGGAGGATTTCATCCTCCGCGCCCCATTGCAGCGAACGGGCACGGCGAGAGACATTGAAGACGCCGTAGTGTTCCTCGCGCAATCGGCATTCGTCACGGGTCAAGTGATCGTGGTGGACGGCGGGAGGACGCTCACGTAGGACAGGCTTTCAGGCTGTCAGGGTTTGAATTTCGTCATGCCCACGGGATTTTGAAGGCTTAGAGAACCGGCTGTCGGGGATCGGCCGCCTCGTCCGTATAGAACCTCAGACAGGCTGAAAGCCTGAAAGCCTGTCCTACTAGGACTCCAGCGGAATCGCTTGGGCGGCGAGGCGGGCGACGAATTCCTCATCCGCTTTCAGGAAATCGTATCCCGGCAATTCAGAAGGATTGGCCCACTCGAATTTCTCAAAGACCAAATTTTTCAGGGCAGCCTCCTGATCGACGCTGGCCTGAAAGAAGATCAGCTCCAGCTGCGTCGCCGCGTCGCGATAGCGATGGCGCGTGCGAAAGAGTTCCTTGCCGACCCTGGCCTCCACTGCAAGCTCTTCGCGAAGCTCGCGCTCGAGCGCCTGCTGCGGAATTTCTCCCGGTTCCACTTTGCCGCCAGGAAATTCCCATTGCAGCGCGTGGGTATCATCGCGCCGCCGCTGGCAGACTAAAATCTTCGAGTCGCGCAATATCAGCGCTGCCACAACGGTGAGGTCAGGCTTCTGCGATTCTTTCGGTGCAGGCTGGGTTGCGCCGAGATCCATGTTTGTTTTTAGGAGAAGAGTGGGTTCGGTTTCTCGATGTTGATTTCCAGTTCCTTCACGGCCTTTTGTACCACGGCCGCATCGATTTTGCCTTCACGGAAAAGTTCATTCAGCGTCGCAAGAGTAATGAACCGCGCATCCACCTCGAAGAAGTCGCGCAGCGCCGCGCGGCCGTCACTGCGGCCGAATCCGTCGGTTCCGAGCGCCGCCAGCCGCCGCGGAGTCCAACGGCTGATCAGATTCGGCAGCGCTTTCAGATAATCCGAAGCCGCCACCAGCACGCCGTCCGACCCCACAAGGCTTTCAGTTACATACGGTACCCGCGGCTTTTCGCCCGGGTGCAACAGGTTCCAGCGCTCCGCGTCAATCCCGTCGGTATAGAGTGATTTGTAGCTCGTAACACTCCACACGTCCGCCGAAACGCCGTACTTTTCTCCCAAGATTTCTTGCGCCTTCAGCGCTTCGCGTAGAATGGCGCCGCTGCCAAAAAGCTGCGCGCGCAACTTCGCGTTCTTGGTTTCGGACGCGCGGAACTTGTACATGCCCTTCAGAATTCCTTCCGTCACGCCCGCGGGCATGGGAGGCATTGAGTAGGCTTCGTTCATGACCGTGATGTAATAAAAAATGTTCTCGCCGTCCTTATACATCCGGCGGATGCCGTCCTGAACGATCACCGCAATTTCATACGCAAACGCCGGATCGTACGCGCGCATTGTGGGAATCGGCAGCGCGAGTACGTGGCTGTTACCGTCCTGGTGCTGCAAGCCTTCGCCCGCGAGCGTGGTGCGCCCTGCGGTTCCGCCCAGCATGAATCCTCGACAGCGCATGTCCGCAGCGGCCCAGATGAAATCGCTGATGCGCTGGAGCCCAAACATCGAATAGTAAATGAAGAAAGGAATCGTATTGATGCCGTGCGTCGCGTATGCCGAACCCGCGGCGATGAATGACGCCATCGAGCCCGCCTCGGTGATGCCTTCCTCCAGGATCTGGCCGTCCTTGGCCTCTTTATAGTAGAGCAGCGTATGGACGTCGACCGGCTCGTAGAGCTGCCCGCGGCTGCTATAAATGCCGACCTGCCGGAAGAGGGACTCCATGCCGAACGTGCGCGCTTCGTCCGGCACGATCGGCACCACCAGCTTCCCGATTTCCGGGTCGCGCAGCATCTGCCGGAGCATCCCGACGAACGCCATGGTAGTGGAGACTTCGCGGCCTTCGCTTCCGCCCAGGAATTCGCGGAAGAGCCCGTCGTGGTCCGCGACCAGGGGTTTCGATCTTATTTTTCGAGTCGGGACGTAGCCGCCGAGCGCCTGCCTTCGCGCGCGCAGATACTGAATTTCGCGGCTGTCTTCAGAGGGCAAATAGAACGGCGTCTCGGCCAGCTGTTCGTCGCTGACGGGAATGCCGAAGCGCGAACGGAACTCACGCAGTTCCTCTTCGTTCAGTTTTTTCTGCTGGTGGGTGATGTTCCGACCTTCACCGCTTTCGCCGAGGCCGTAACCCTTGATCGTGCGCGCCAAGATGACAGTAGGCGATCCTGTATGCTCAAACGCGGACTTGTACGCGGCATAGACCTTGCGAGGATCGTGCCCGCCCTGGCGCATCGTTCGCAACGCTTCGTCCGGGAGATCCTCGACCATTTTCAGCAGCCGCGGATCGCCGCCGAATACCTGCTCGCGCACGTACGCGCCGGTCTCGACGGTCAGCTTCTGCATTTCGCCGTCGACCATTTCGCCGAGGCGCTTGGCCAGCAAGCCATCGGTATCGCGCTCAAAGAGCGGATCCCAGTCGCTGCCCCACAGCACCTTGATGCAATTCCAACCGGCACCACGGAAGGCAGCCTCCAGTTCCTGCACAATCTTTCCGTTGCCGCGCACCGGCCCGTCCAGGCGCTGCAAGTTGCAATTGATGACAAAAATCAGGTTATCGAGGTTTTCGCGTGACGCGAGAGTGATCGCGCCCAGCGTTTCCGGCTCGTCGGTTTCGCCGTCGCCGAGGAACGCCCAGACCTTTGCGTCCGTCCGCGTCTTGAGGCCGCGATCCTCGAGGTAACGATTGAATCGCGCCTGGTAGATGGCCATCAAGGGACTGAGGCCCATCGACACCGTGGGAAATTCCCAGAAATCGGGCATCAACCACGGATGGGGATAAGAAGAGAGCCCGCCGCCTTCTCGCAGTTCGCGCCGGAAATTCTCGAGCTGCTTTTGCGACAGCCGGCCTTCCAGGAAAGCGCGCGAGTAAACCCCCGGGGAAGCGTGGCCCTGGAGATACACGGTATCGCCCTCGAATTCGTCCGTGCGCCCCCGGAAAAAATGGTTGAAGCCGACTTCAAACAACGTCGCGGCGGAAGCGTAGGTGGAAATATGCCCGCCAATGCTGTGATCGACCCGGTTCGCCCGCACCACCATCGCCAGCGCGTTCCAACGCACCAGGCTCTTGATTCGCCGCTCAATTTCCTGATCGCCGGGGAAGATGGCCTGCTTTTCGAGGGGAATCGTGTTCAGGTAGGGGGTGTTCGCGGTGAAGGGAAGCGCGATGCCTTGCGATTGTGCCCGCGCTCGAAGCCGGTCCAGCAGGGTGATGGCGGATTCCCGGCCCTCCTCTTTTACGACCGCGTCAAACGATTCTACCCACTCCTGAACTTCCTGGGGATCCATGCCCAATACTTTGGTGTCTTGCTCCATGTTTCCTGCCTCCGCCTGCGACCGGCGGTTCTCTCTAAAATGATTTTACGCCATATAACTACACGGGCGCTAAAGTTCCGCGGGCCATTTCAATGTTCGCCTTACAAGACGACGTGGCTTGTCAGCGGTTGACGCTTCGGGCGGCGCCCATACAAGCAAAATCAGCGCCAAATTCGGCTGCCGCGGAAGAATTCCTTACGTCATGGGACATCTTCATCTTAGCAGGTCCCGCAAAACCTGCAATCGCATTCCGCGTGGAATTTGTGGGAAGGGAACGCCAATGCACTAACACAGCTGCCTCTGCATCCAGGCGGGCAAACGTCAACGCGCCGGACTCCGGAGAGGCAAAAACTACGCTAGCGAGGCCTCTTAGTCGCGGCAGCGATGCCGCGCCAATTCAGGGTTTCAGTCCCTGCATCGCGGTTAGGGCCGGCGCGGGATAATCCGGCAGCTTTTCCTTGGTGTTGTCCGCCCGCTTCACTTCCAATTCATCAAACAGCACCGAGGGGCTCACGATGGTCATGAAGGGCAATCCAGTGCGATTGCTGACAAGCGGATCATCCCCGGCCGCAACCAGATCGCTGCGCAGCGCGCGGATGTCCAACTCGTTGAACACCGCCCCGCGTACCAGCTCTTCGTGCCCATCGTCGGCCCACACCCGATAGAGCATGCGCGGCGCGAGGCGTGGCCCGAGCGTATCCACGAAATAGCCGTACTTCAATCCGCGGCTACGGCACTCGTCGATAAGCTCTTTCTTAAGCTCATCGTGCGTGCTGGTCTTCGATGGCCGAAAGAACAGATTCCCCGGCGCGGGCGCAGTGTTGCCATTGCCCGATGCCCGCCCGTGCCCGTTCGACGCCAGGAAATCGCGGATGGGTGCGCGCCCGATCAGATAGTTGACAAGGACTCCGTTGTCCACCACGGTCACCGGCGCGGCGGGCACGCCCTCGTCGTCGACCTTGTAGCTTCCTCCCAGGCCGTGCCCTGCAAAGATATCCATCGTCGGGTCGTCCACAACCGAGAGAAACGTAGGCAGGACGCGGGCCTTCCAACTGCTGGCGTACGCGCCTACCGTCCGGGCGGGCCGACCCGGCTGCGGACGCCGCCCCAAAATATTCGGCACCACGAGATCGAAGAACATGTCCGTCGCCGCATCGTTTGAGAAAAGAACCGGGCCGCGATACTCCTCGTCGACCACCGGGGCTTCGCGCAGCCTCTTCATGTCCGCGACCAGCTTGAGCGCATCGTCCTGGAACTGATCCGGCGTGGGCAATTCTTCGATGTGATCCGCGGTGTATTGCGGAGACCGTTCCAGGCGCATGCCGTCCGGCGCCTGCGCCATGGCGCTCAGCAGAACCTGAAAATGGGTCGAGCCGCCGCGGGTGATCGTACCCTCGCTGTTGACGTAATACTGCGTGAACACGGTGAAATTCATGTTGCCAGAGAACGACTGAATCTGTGGGTCGTTCCGGTAGACCGAGGTGGCCGATTCCAACATTTTCATCCACTGGGCGGGATCGGCATCGAGCTTCGCGACCGGTCCGATCGACACGGCAGGCTCCGCTCGCGCGAAATCGTCCACCGGCTGCTCGACGTTTAATTGCTTGAGCTGCGCTTTCTTGTTCGAGAACGCTTCGCTGGCGCGCTTGTAGGCCTGATCGGTTGCCAGCCACACCTGGTGGCGAATCGCAAGTTCATCATTGTCGAGCGGAAGGATATCGCTGACGCCCTGGCCGGCGTTGAAAAAGCTGTCCAGCTTGTAATCGCCCAGGCGCACGACGGCGCGGAGCATCCGCATGCGCGTGCGATTCTGGTCACGCAGCGCTCCAAAGGCCGCGCTCGCGTCAAACTGCTCGACGTCGAAAACGCGGTATTCGATGTAGAACGGCGAGCCTACGTTCTCCATTTTCAGCTGCGACTTGGATCGAACGAGCTCCGACTGCAGCGCCCTTAAAATCGGGTCCGAAGCGGCTTCAGCCGGCAGCAGCTTCTGCTGTGCGGCAACTCCAAGGGGAAAGACGGCCAGCAGCGCCGCGAGAGCTGGAACCGTACGGACACGGGGAAAGCGCCGGGATATCTTCATCGCGCGCCTCCCTCGGCCGACGGTTGCGCCGAACTGGCCGACGAGCTTTCAAATCCAGGCGCCGGCAAGATCGGGGGCCGCTCGCGCGAGGCGCTTCGTTTCTGCACTTCCATCTCGCTGAAGAGCATCGCCGGCGCCGAAGCCGAAACGGGCACGCTTCCCGACTCTGCCCCGCAAATTCCGTTGAAGACGTCCGTCTTGTCACCCGTCACCAGGATTCGATTGAGCGACGCCAGCGGCGTGCCCACGATGTCGACGCCGCGCACCAGTTGGTCCGGGCGGCCGTCGGGATACACGCGCCAAACAATCACGGGCAGTACCTGGAATGCCTGCGGCAACTCGCGCGTCGTCAGCGTAAATCCGCCCTGCACATCCTCGAAGTACAGGCCGTACGGCTTGCCTCCCTTCTTCACTTCCTCGATCAGCTGCGCGCGCATGTCGGAATCCTTCACCGTCTTCGTCGATTGCACGATCAGGTTTCCTTGCCGTCCGGTCGGCATGAATCCGGCCTGATGCCGGCCGTGCCCATTGGACTTCGAGAAATTGGTGATGGGCATGCGCGACATCAGGAAATTCTTCAGAACTCCGTCCTGAATCAGCGGCACGCGCTCCGAAGGCACCCCTTCGTCGTCGTGTGAGTACGTTCCGGCGAGAGGCACGCCGTTGATCTTGTCCATCGTCGGATCGTCGTACACGCTCAAAAACGCCGGCAGAACCGGCTGGTTTACCTTTTTTGTGAACGTCTGGCCTTCTGTGTCGCCCCGCTGCCGGTGGCCTTCGAGGCGGTGACCGAGCACTTCGTGGAAGAACACGGCCGCCGCTCGCCCCGAAAGAAGCGCGGGGCCGTCAAACGGCTCGGCGAGGGGAGCTTCGCGAAGGGCCATCAAGTCCGAGGCCATCTTGTCTTCCTTGGTCATCAACTCTTTCTCAGGGGCCAGCAGGTCCGGCCTGGACGACTCGAATGTTTCCACGCGCACAAGTTCCATTCCGTCATCCGCGCGCGTGGTCGCCTCGACCACCAGCCTGGCGATCATTCCCGGCGTTTCCACTTTGCTGCCTTCGCTGGAAACAAAATAGGAGGTCGTTTGCTCGATCTGAAGGGTCACGTTGGAGGTATAAATTTCAGGGTACTTCCGAAAATAGGCCGAATATTTCCGGACCTTGTCCTCCCATTCTTTTTGGTTGAAGGAAACGGGCGCCGTCGGCGTGTCCAGGTGTAGCTGCGCCGGTTCCTCGGAGAAATCCGGAGACTTGTCTTCTTCCGCGGCCTCGACGGAATTGTTTGTCATCACCTTGGCGTAGGCGGGCGACGCGCGGCGGTATTCGCGATTGGTCAGTTCCCAGAGCGTGCGAGCAATGGCGTCCCGATCGTTCGTCAGGGGAAGGGCGCCGGACGTGATTCCGGATTCGCGATTTTCGTTGTGCGTGTTGTCCAGCGCGGGAGTGCCCACGCGCATGGTCACGTCCGCCCAGCGGTGATTTCCGGCGACGGATGTCACAACCGTTCCGTACGTCCCCGCCACGACCATCGTATGCTGGTCGTACACTTCGTAACTGATAAAATACGGTGCGGGATCGGATTGCGCCAGCGAGGTTTTCGCCCGTTCCAGCTCGGATTGCATCGTGGAGAGAAGGACGCCGTCGCCTTTATCGCCCGGCGGCGCGCTCCAGGCCAGAATTCCGCCGGCGGCGAGAATTGCAAAAATCAAAAAGGGAATCGAAAAGCGGAATCGTTTCTCCTGGGGGCTATTCGTAGAACCTCCTGGTCCCGACAAACGCCATACAGCCGGTCCGCGATTGCAAAAGCTCTGCCCTTTGATGAATCTTCATCGAGCTGCGTGACCGATCCTTTGTGGCTAGATAATGCCCGGATTCGGCGCGTCGGGCAAATAAATTTGCACAGACCGCAATCGAATCAGGCACCGCGTTGACGTTGTTGCGTTGCTGCAACTAAGATGCGGGGACGTTCCGCAACGGATGCACGGATCGTTTGAAATAGCCCCCTGAATGAATTTCAAGGAGGCGCCATGCCTGGCCGCAGAAAATTTCTGAAGAATCTTGCCGGAGCGTCCGCGGGTCTCTGCTTCGTGAATTGCGGCCTCGCCCGGGCGGTGGCCGCGGCCCAGCAATCGCTTGCGACGCCGCCCAAGCGCCGCCGGGTCACGCTCGGCGGTCGCCCCGTACGGACGATTGATATTCACGCCCACTGCTACGTCGATCTTCAGGATCTGATTCAGGGCCATCCGGAGGCCCTCGTCCCCAACGGCGGCCCGCCCACCTTCGATGGGCCGTTTCTCAGCCCCACCAAAGAGGTGGACGCGCGCCTCCGCCACATGGACGAGCACGGCATCGATATTCAGGCCGTGAGCCTCGCTCCTGCCTACAACTACTGGGCCGACCGCGACCTCGCCACGAAAATCGTCTCGCGCCAGAACGAGCAGATCGCCGCGATGTGCGCCGCGCATCCCGACCGTTTGGTGGGTCTCGGCGGCCTGGCGCTGCAGCATCCCGATCTCGCAGTCGAACAAATGGATCATGGCGTCAAGCAGCTCGGTTTCCGTGGATTTGAAATCGGCGGCAGCGTGAACGGCGACGAGCTCGCGAATCCCAAATTCAATCCGGTGTGGGCCAAGGCGGAAGAATTGGGAACTTTTCTGCTTCTGCATCCCGCGACGTTTGTGGAGGGGCTGAAACGGTTTCAAGGCAATGGCTTCCTCCCCAATGTAATTGGCAATCCTCTGGAGACCACCGTTGCCTTCTCTCACCTGATCTTCGAGGGCACGCTCGACCGCTATCCCGGCCTCAAAATTTGCGGCTCCCACGGCGGCGGCTACCTCGCGTCATACGCTGGGCGCATGGACCACTGCGCCGAACTGAGCAATCGCTGCAAGCCGGTGAAGAAGCATCCCAGCGAATATTTCAAATCCCAGCTGTATTGCGATTCGGTTGTATTCACCAACGAAGGCCTGCGCCACCTGGTCGCGGAAGTCGGCGTGAGCCATACCCTGTTTGGCACGGACTTCCCGTTCGATGTCGCCGACCCGTTCATGGGCGACCCCCGCGAAGTCGATTCCGTCCTCGGCGCCCCCGGCCTGAACGAAGCGGAACAGCGCGCCATCCTCGGAGAGAACGCCGCAAAGTTGTTGGGAATCAAGTGAGAAACTTAGAACTGCAATGAGTGCATCCGCGCGTTGAAGTTTCGTTTTGCTCGGGCCATACTTCTGCCATGTACAGCCCAGCCGTCCTCGATCATTTTCAGAATCCGCGAAATGCGGGCACGCTCGATGCGGCGGCTACGACGGTGTCCGTCGAAAATCCCGTCTGCGGCGACATCCTCGAGTTATCGGTGCGGATGGAATCGGGACGCATCGCAGAAGCGCGCTTCCGCACGCGCGGCTGCGTGACGGCGCTAGCGTGCTCGTCTCTACTCACCGAACTGTTGCACGGCAAGACGCCCGCCGAGGCGCGCGCCATCACTCCGGAAGAGCTATCGGAAAAACTAGGCGGCCTGCCCCAAGCCACATTCCACGCCGCGCAACTCGCCCGCGACGCAGTCCAGGCGCTACTGGGGAAAGTCGCCCAGTAGGACAGGCTTCCAGCCTGTCGGGGTCTGCCAATCCATCCAGACCAAGCGCGCCAGCTCTAATCGAAGTGCCAGCCAAGATCAAGTGGAACCCAACAGGCCGCCCTTGCCTCCGCTCAGGGTGAAAAGCCTGTCCTACTTATTCCTTCCGGGTTCGGTGACGTGATGCAGCATCTGAGGATCATTTATGTTTAGGACCACGCCTTCCTCATCGGTAGGCACTTCCAAAACATCGGCGGCATGCGCCCAGACCACGGCGCGCGCGCCTTTGTCCAAAGGCGCTGCAAGTAGTTCCGCGTACAGCGCACTCGAGAAAATAGCCGGATGCCCGCGCCGGCTATCGTAGGTAGGCACAACGATGGCCTTGTTCTCCGCGTAAAAACGTTCGACGAGATCACTCACGAGGCGCGCGCTCACCAGTGGATGGTCGACGGGGCAAAGGACCATTCCGTCGGTCGAAATCCCCTCAAGGCTCCGAATGCCCGCGCAGATCGAAGAGAGCTGTCCCTTCTCCCAATCGGAATTCACGACGATAAGCGACCGGTCCAGCTTTGCCGCCGACTGGATGTCCTCGGCGCCTGCGCCCAGCACAATCCGGGTCACGGCGATCCGCGGATGGCGGGTCACGTCAATTAGATGTTCGAGGAAGGTCCCTTCACGGTAGGGGAGGAGCGCTTTCGGTCGTCCCATCCGGCTCGATGCGCCGGCGGACAGGATAACGGCGGCAAGCAAGTGGGTCCTTTAGGGACTGCCAACTAGGATGAGCGCTCTCCGCGAACGGCGGCCGTTGCGGTCGCGGTTTCTACGGATACGGACTTGCGCGGATAGTCGCTAACCCCGCGGCGCACCGCGATGAGTTCAGCAGTAATGCTGATCGCGATTTCTTCCGGCGTCAGCGCCCCGATATCGAGGCCCACGGGCGCGTGCACGCTGGCGAATTTCTCGAGCGGAATGCCTTCTTTTTCCAGCGCACGATACACGGACAGCACCTTGCGCTTGCTCCCGATCATCCCGATATACCGCGGCGAAGTGCCCACGGCCCAGCGCAGTACGTGCATGTCATCCTTGTGCCCGCGCGTGACGATCACCATGTACGTTGCCGCGCTCGGCTTGATCTTCTCGAAGGATTCCTCGAAGCTCGTGAAAATTTCCTGCGCCATCGGAAACCGCTCGGGGTTGGCGAACGCTTCGCGGTCGTCGATCACGCCGATGGCGAAGCCCGCGGCGCTCGCCGCGTTCGCCAGGGCGATCGAAACGTGCCCGCCGCCGAAAATGTAGAGCACCGGTTGCGGCAGGATCGGCTCGACAAAAATCTCCAGCGTGCCGCCGCAAATCAGGCCGTTATCGTAATTGGCTTCGTTATTCAGGCTGAAGGTCATCTTGCGCGGCGCTTCCGCCTGCATCACTTCCTTGGCCGCCGCCCACACCTCCGCCTCGACGCACCCGCCACCGATCGTCCCGGCGATCGAGCCGTCCTCGCGAACCAGCATCCGCGAGCTTTCATAGCTCGGGATCGAGCCGTTGGTATGTACGATGGTGGCCAAAGCCCCGCGTTTACCCGCACGACGGAGCTTTACGACTTCTTCAAACAGGTCCATAGGGAAGCGCCGGAAAACCGCGATTCAGGCCTTGCCCTGTTGCGGACGGTGCAAAGTCCGCAACAGGTTTGGCCTCATAACCACAAGAGTACGGCGGGTTTACAGGCGTGTCAACTAGGACGGGGTGGATCGTTCCGGAACGGACTCGCTTGTGTTCAGCACGATTGCAGTTGCAGCTAGTGCTGTCCGGCGGCCTTGGCGAAGAACGTCTCCTGGCGGCGCCTCATATCTTCTGGCGCCACGTCTTCGATGTGCGTGGCGATGCCCCATTGCTGGCCGAATGGGTCGGTCACTTTTCCGTAGCGATCGCCCCAGAACATATCCTGTATGGGCATATCGACGCGAGCGCCGGCGCTCACCGCCTTTCTGAAGAACGAATCGGCGTCGGGCACGTAGAGGTGGATGTACATCGGGTTGCTGACTCCTTCGCCGGGAGTCGGAACGGGAATCTTGCTCATGGAGTCGTTTACGAAGAACTTCGAGTCGCCAATCTGCAATTCGGCGTGCAGGATTTGATTGTTAGGGCCGGGCGCTCGGCGAAGTTCGGTTGCGCCAAAGGCGGACTTATAGAACTCAATCGCGCGGGCCGCATCGCGGCACACGAGATTGGCGGTGATCGTGCTGTACCCGTCGGGTACCGGTTTTACCTGTTTTGCCATGGAAGCCTCCTGATCGGTTTTCGGGCGGGGATCCGCGGCGCTGAGACGACCACCGCAGATTTCATACAAAGTGTGCGACTCCGGATAAGTTGTGTCAATGGCTCGGGATCAAAATTTACATAATTTTTTTGCTGAGCGGTCCTCGTCGAACACGTCCGTTAGACCCACGGTGGCACGCGAGCGGAGAGTGTGAGAAAATGGCTTTGTCAGGACGAGCCCAACATGAGCGCACCCCTTGGCAAGAACGTGACGCTGGAAAAGCCGGACGATTTCGGCAAACTGCTGCAGGACGAAGGGATCATCTTCACGCAGCTCGACAAAGCCGTGAACTGGGCGCGCAAGAGCTCCATCTGGCCGCTCGGTTTCGGCCTGGCTTGCTGCGCGATTGAGATGATGTCCATGGCGGCGTCGCGCTTTGACGTCGCGCGTTTTGGCTCTGAGGTTTTTCGCCCCTCGCCTCGCCAGGCTGACTTGATGATTATCGCCGGGCGCGTCTCGCAAAAAATGGCGCCGGTGATCAAGCAGCTTCACGCGCAAATGCCCGAGCCCAAGTGGGTCATTTCCATGGGCGCCTGCGCGACTTCCGGAGGCGTGTTCAATAACTATGCCGTCGTGCAGGGCGTCAATCAGGTGATTCCGGTGGACATTTACGTTCCCGGATGCCCGCCCCGCCCCGAGGCGCTTCTCTACGCCATCCTCCAGCTGCAAGAGAAGATCACCAACGAGCGCGGCAGTTTCAAGCGCGCCCTCAACATCGCTTAATCAACCGGAACAATCCTCTCCGCGAATTTCTCTGTGTTTCTCTGTGTCCTCTGTGGTGAAATCCGTAAAGCTTTAGCACAGAGAACACTGAGGATCACAGAGGACCACGGAGAATTTTGTAGGCATGATTACGCACCCGGATGCAGGCGCTTGCGAGGAGAAAACATGAAGCAAATCGCTGCTGTGCAACCTAGGCCCGAAGAAGCCGCGACGATGCCGTACGCTCCTGCCGTCAGCCTCGAAACTCCGGCGGAGCTGCTCTTCATTTCGGGCGCGACCTCGTCACCTCTCTACCACAAGCATCCGCACGTGCCCGCGGAGCACGTCCAGCCCGACGATATCCGCGAGCAGACGCGCCGCGCCATGGAAAATATCAAAATTGTCCTCGATCACAAAAAGCTCACCTGGCGCAACGTCGTCAAAGTCACGAAATACCTCACCGACATGCGTGAAGCCGACGCCATGCACGAAGTGATGAACGGCTACTTCGGCGACTGGCGCCCGGCCAGCACAACGATCTGCATCAACAATCTCAGCTCGCCCGGCGCGCGCGTCGAAATCGACATGATCGCCGCCGGCCCGTTGAGCCGGTAGCCGGCTCAGCGCAGCGGCGCCCGCGCCCCACTGCCCACGTTTTGTCATTCTGAGCACAGCGAAGAATCTCTCTGGGGGTTGCTGCAAAGAAAGAGAGATTCTTCGCTGTGCTCAGAATGACAAAATGTAGGGCAGGCCGGCCGGAAGGGCGGGCAAGCAGAGAGGGCGGGCGGGCCGAGGATGCTGGAGATTCAACAGTGTTTTCTTTTTTGCTACTGTTTCTATTCCCGTGGATGCGTGAACCATCCGATTCCCAGCCGCAACTGCACCGTGTTGATTCCCGGATTGGGATTGGTCAAGCCGGCGTTTGAGATGTGCATGAAGCGCACGTCGGCGGTCCACGTCGCCTTGCGCCCGAGGAAATGCAGGCCGAGCGCGCCCGCCGTGGTGAAGTTGATCCGCGAAGTTCCCGGTGGAACCTGACTGCTCGTGAACAGCGCGCCGCCGCCAAGATCGATATACGGCACAACGCGGCCGTGCGTGTCAAAGTCCCAGATCAGCGCGAAGGGATTCACCGCAGCGCCGTAAGCCGTATTCGTCGGCTGAAACACGACGAAAACGGGCACCGCGTCCACAGCGTACTCAAATCGCCCGCGCAGGAAGCCCGGGCCGTGCGGATCGGTGATGATCCAGCCGTAGCGAAAGCCCGCGGTCCAGACCCCGGTATGCTGCGTCCTTCCGTTCGTTCCGTGGCCGCCGGTCGTCCAGATTTCCAATTCGTTGCCGCCAGTCTGCGGCCCATTCTGCGCGCGCGCCGGCGCGGCAAATGCCGCAAGCATCAGCACGCAAGAAAAAAGAGAAATTCCGAGGGCGGCTGAAGGTGAGACGTGGGCCAGTCGAGGAGGGATCGTCATGAAGTAAGAGACAATACCTAAACTTTCTCAAATACTCAAACGAAGCGCGATTCAAGTGGCTGTGCCACCTGAATCAAGCCGAAGTTCTCCGGGTTGCCAAGGGAGGCGCAATCACCTCCGCGGAAACCCCCGACGCATCCAGTTTCGTTCCAATGGCGGAATGTTCGCGCCGCAAATACCCGAGGCCAATCACCTTGCCGAGTTGGGGCGAGAAGCCCGTGCTCGTTGCATTTCCAACTTCATTCCCGCCAAGGAGCAGCTTTGTTCCGCGTGCCGGCCCGAGCGCAGACTCGAACTGCAATTCCGTCAGCCGCCGGTTTACGTGCCCACGCGACCGCACCCGCTCCACAATCTCCTGCCCCGTATAGCATCCCTTTTCGTAGCTGATGTGCGACTGTTCCACCCGGGCCTCGTGCGGAATTTGCTGGTCGCCGTAATCCTCCCCAAACCACGGCGTCCCGCACTCCAACCGGACCGAATTGAGAGCCTCCATGCCCACCGGGGTACCTCCGAACCGGCGAGCGCGTTCCGACAGCTCGCGCCACAGCGCGGGAAGATGCTGCCGCCCGGTGATCAGAGTAGCCGCGCATTCGCCGGCAAGCTCGCGGCGCACCGCGCGGCAGGGAATTTGCCCAATCCTAATCTCTTCATGCGCGAGAAGTGGCATGGCGTCAAAACCCTTCGCTCCGCATTCCGCCAGAAGCGGCGCCGTCCGCGGCCCCGCTAGGTCGAGCGTACCAGTTGCGTCTGTAACATCCTCGATCGTGACGTCATCCATGATGATGAATTTATCCAGCGTCGCGAAGGTCCTCTCCCCCACCATCGCATGAGACCCGGCGAGAATGCTGTCCTCGCTCAAAAAAGTCTCAATCTCAGCGAGGATGTGGCCCTGCGGGTTCAGCAACAGACCAACGGCGCCTTGTCCGGCTTTTAGGTCGCGCACGTTGGAGGTGAGGACGGCATTCAAATAGCGTTGCCTGTCAGGGCCTTTGAAAGAAAAGAATGCGCGAAAATTTGTGTCGATGAGGCCGACCGATTCGCGCACTGCCCGATACTCAGCCGCAGGATCGCCAAAGCGCGCAGGTAGCGTGGCTCCGAAATACTCGCCCAGTGCGGCGCCGGACGATCGGTGCAGGTCGATGAGTGGAGTTTCAAGCGGCATTTGCGAATCGCTCCTTAGCGGAGCTCTGCTGTCTATTTTACAGCCAGGGCGAGCAATCCCGCGCTAGGTCACCCGTGCCTGCGAATATTTCGCACGTATCTCCTGGCTCATCGCGATCGCCGGCGCCAGCGCATCCTCGCGAACGCCGCAGTCGGCGCCGCGAGACGCGAGCGCCGAGAGAATCGTCTCGGTGGCGATATTGCCGACGAGATCGTCTCCCGCGAAGGGGCAACCGCCCAGGCCCGTCAGCGCGCCGTCAAACCGGCGGCAGCCAGCGTCATAGGCCGCCAGGATTTTCTGCGCGGCGCCCTCGGGGCGGCTGTGCAAATGAACTCCCAGCTCGACACCCGCAACGCAGTCCTGCACGTCGTGGTAGAGCGAGCCGACCTGCTCCGGCGTAGCCGTGCCGACCGTATCCGCGAGCGAAACCGTGCGCACGCCGACATCCTTCAGCCAGACGAGCGTGTCCTCGACGATCTCGGCTCCCCACGGCTCCTCATACGGGTTGCCAAACGCCATCGAAATATACACCACGAGGTCGTGCCCGGAAGCTTTCGTCGCCTTGCGGAGCGATTCCACAAGTGCGCGGCTCTCGCCTCGCGACATATTGGCGTTCGCGCGCCGAAAATACGCCGAGATGGAATAAGGGTATCCGATCGTGGTCACACCGCGAGTCGCGAGCGCACGCTCCACGCCTTGCTCGTTCACGACGATTCCGATGATCTCGGGAGGCGTACTCCCTGCGGGAAGGCCGGCCATGAATTCCTTCATCACGTCTTCGCTGTCCGCCATCTGCTTCACGTGCTTCGGCGAGACGAAGCTGACCGCATCGATATGCTTGAACCCGGCGGATACAAGGCCGAGCAAATACCCAGCCTTCAAGTCCGTCGGAATGATCTCTTCCAGTCCTTGCCACGCGTCGCGCGGGCACTCAACGACCTTTACCGTCTCGCTCAAGAAATCGTCCTTTGGAGTGGGAGTTCGGAATGCCGGTCCACGTCAAGTCTGCAATACGCCGGTCTTGAAGTCAGCGACATCCGGATTGAGGGCCGCAGCCTCCAGCGCCCAGATGAGCGCGTCGCGCGTCTGCGCTGGATCGATAATAGCATCCACCCACAACCGCGCGGCCGCGTAGCGCGGGTCGGTTTGATGTTCGTACGTCGCGCGAATCGACTCGTGCAATTCCTTTTTCTCCGCGTCGGAGAGCTTCTTGCCTTCACGCTCCAGCTGCTTGATCTTGATTTCGACAAGCGTAGACGCCGCGGAATCGCCGCTCATCACTGCGTAGCGCGCCGTGGGCCAGGCGAAAATGAATCGCGGATCGTAAGCCTTGCCGCACATCGCGTAGTGGCCCGCGCCGAAGCTGCCGCCGCAGATCACCGTGATTTTCGGCACCACGCTGTTCGACACCGCGTTTACCATTTTCGCGCCGGCGCGAATGATTCCGCTCCACTCCGCTTCCTTGCCCACCATAAAGCCGTTCACGTCGTGCAGGAAAACGAGTGGCACGAGATTCTGATTGCAGTCCAGGATAAAGCGCGCCGCCTTTTCCGCCGATTCGGTATAGATCACCCCGCCGAACTCCATGCGCCGCTCGCCGGTCCCGGGATCGATCGTGGGGACGTGCTTCTTGTTGTTGGCGACGATGCCGACGGCCATGCCGCCGATGCGCGCGTATCCGCACAGCACCGTTTTGCCGTATTCCGCGCGGTACTCCTCGAATTTGCTGGCGTCGACGATGCGCGCGATCACTTCGTGCATGTCGTACTGCCGCGCCGGATCGGAAGAGAAAATGCCATAAATTTCCTCGGCGGGAAGCGAGGGCTCCTCCGACTCCTTGCAGTCAAATCGCGCAAACGGCGGATGCCCCATCTTGTCCACGAGCGCGCGAATCCGTGCCAAACAGGACTCATCATCCGGCTCGCGAAAATCCACCGTGCCGCTGATCTGCGAGTGCATCTTCGCGCCGCCAAGTTCCTCCGCCGAAACTTTTTGGCCGATGGCCGCCTGAACCAGCGCAGGCCCCGCGAGGAACAGGCCCGAGCCCTCCGTCATCAAAATGTGATCGCACATCACCGGCAGGTACGCCCCGCCCGCAACGCACATCCCCATGATGGCCGTGATCTGCGGAATTCCCTTGGCGCTCATTACCGCGTTATTGCGGAAGACGCGGCCGAAGTCGTCGGTGTCCGGAAAAACGTCCTCTTGCAGCGGCAGGAAAACTCCGGCGGAATCGACGAGATAAATCGTGGGGATGCGGTTTTCGATGGCGATATTCTGCGCGCGAATCACTTTTTTCGCGGTCAGCGGGAAGAAGGCCCCGGCCTTCACCGTCGCGTCGTTGGCGACGATCATCACCAGCCGCTCGCAGATTCGCGCGAGGCCTGTGATGGTACCCGCGGCCGGCGCGCCGCCCCACTCCTCGTACATTTCGTATGCGGCGTAAATCCCCAGCTCGAAGAAGGAAGTGTGCGGATCAATCAGCTTCGCGATGCGTTCGCGCGCCGTGAGGCGGCCTTTCTTGTGCTGTGCCTCGATCGCTTTCGCGCCTCCGCCCTGTTCGATCGCGGTCTCCTGGTTCTTGATCTCGGTGAGGAGGTCGACCATGCGGCGCGTATTCTTCTCAAACTCGGGCGAGTTTGGCTTGACCTTGGTTTCCACGACGGAACTCGACACGTGCAACCCCTCCAACGAAGTTTCCAAATGCCCGATTAGAACGCGAAATGACAGTATAAGCTGGTTCCGCTCGATTCCGAATGCCTTGCGAAGTCACTTGGAGGGCACAAGCAACGGCTCCGAGAATCGAATCGGGATTCCGAAATTCGAGCCTCCGAAGCCTTTCAGCACTGCATAGGTCACGCCGATGACTTTGCCTTCCCGATTGAAGAGCGGCCCGCCGGATCCTCCGGAGGTCGTTTGCGCGTCGAAAACGATTTTGTCGGTCAGCACGTCCCCGATGTGGCCCTGCGTGATGATCGGATGAATGAGGTCCCGGCGAGCTAACTCCGCAAGGATTCGCGAAACGTCGCCGCCGCTGCCTGTGAGAATCTGCTCAGCCGTGCTGTCGTCGGTGCGCGCCAGGATGCCTGCTAGTCCTGTGGCATAGCCCATCAAAACGATCGACTCGCCTGTTACCGCAGCTCCCTTGCTCGAGTCAATCGAAAGAAGTGGCCGCTTCAAGCCCTGCATGTCGATCCGCACCGTGGCTAAGTCCGTCTCCTTAGAAATTTCCTGAATCTCGCCGGCGAAGGCGCGAGGGTCGCCGGGGAAATAGGCGTGAATCGTGGAGATTTCAGCCAGGAAACCCTGGCTCGACATTTCATTGAGCTCGTCGTTATTCCACCAGGGTTCGGCGACGTGCCGGTTGGTGACGACCCTTCCGGCAACACCCGCCGCGAACCCTGTCCCGAATACGTCCAACTTCACATCAGGGCCATTGCCGCCGACCGTGAGGATTGGCTTGCCATCGCTGTCCTGCAAGGGCTCGCCTTGTTGGTTCACGCCGGCGTAGCGCAACCGCTGGCCGTTCTGCTGATTCCGGAATGCGACCGAAATGTGTAGCAGGCAAACGCTCTGCACGTCGTCGCGAATCACGTTCTGCGCGGCGTCGCCTTCCTTTTCGATTCGTTGCAGGCGAGCATTCGTTTCGTCGAGCTGTTTTCGCAGCGCGGCGCCCTCGTCGGAACGGGCGCTCGCCATCTTGGTCTTCAAGTCTTGCGCCCGCCTCTGCAGATCGTCTTTGCCCAGGATTCCGCCAGCGGCTTCGTCGGCCACTTGTTGTTCGTGCAGCTTTCGCGCATCGGCTATCAGGCTTTGTTGGTGGAGGATTCCGCCTTCGAGGCGGGCGATCGTGCCCGTCGTGCTTCTAAGATCTTTCTGAGCGGTGCGGGCGAACAGGAAATAGATCCCCGCCATCACCGCGACCGCCGCAAAAGTGGCGGCGAGTCCGATTTTCAGGCGCTTGTCCAGCGCGTCAGCCGTGCTTACCATTCGCTCGGTTACGGCGACGGCGTCAAGCGCAGTATGCGCGATCTGCTGACCCTCCGTGGCGATCTGCGTTTGTTCGCGAAGCTGCTTGCCGGCTCGCTCCGCGCGCAACTGCACTCGGGCGCGAGCGAGAAGCTCGGTCGCATCCCACGGGCGCGAAACGGCGTCGTCGGCTCCCAGGTCCAGCCCCGCGGCGCGATTGTCAGGCCCGGAGGCGACCAGCACGATCACCCGAATTGCGGCGGTGCGGGCGGCGCCGCGTATCGTCGCCAGCGTCGTGCTCGCGTTGAGCGCCCCCGTACAGCAGAAATCCGTGTCCAGCAAAAACAAGTCCGCGCCGGTGTGTTGCATGGCGTCGAGACCCTCGCGGGCCGTGGAGAAGGAGGAGACTTCCCACCCGGCACTTTCCAGAATGGAGACCAGCGAAGCGCGGCTGGCTGCATCCGATTCGACGACGACGATTTTCTCGGGAATGTTATCCATGGGATTGCACGGCCTCTAGAGGGTTCGGTTGAAATGGTCAAAACCATTTGGATGTGTGTGGGAATCACGCCGGTTCTTTTTTGTTCAAAAAAGCCATCGACTTGGCACGAGCGGAAGCAATGCTAGCCGTCCGCGAGCCTACAACGTCAAATCTTCAGGATTTTCGCGGCCGTTCCTCCCAGGATCATCTTGCGCTCATCCGGGTTCAGGTGAAGCTCCTCGACGTTTTCCACCGGGCGGTCGTAGCCCACTGGGAAGCAGTAGTCGCTGCCCAGCATGATGCGATCGACGCCGACCTGCGAAATGATGAACTCCATGGTGGGCTTGGAGTGGGCGATCGTGTCATATAGGAAGCGGTGCAGATACGCGCTGGGGACCTGCTTGGACTGCTTTGCGGGGGGAATCACGTTCCACCCGTGATCGAGCCGGCCAACGATACTCAGCAGCGCGCCGCCGGCGTGGGGCAACACGACGACGAGATTCGGGTGGCGGTCCATCACGCCGCCAAAAATCAAGTGACTCGCGCAAATCGTGGTGTCCACCGGGAACAAGACCAGATTCGTAAGCGAATACGGCTGCAGCCGCTTGCCGCCGAGGTTGGAATACAGGGGATGCAGGAAGACGGGGAGGCCGAGCGCCTCTATGCGCGCAAAAATGGGTTCGAACAGCGGATCGTCAAGGTCGCGTCCTTCGATGTTCGTTCCCATGTAAATGCCGCGCACTCCGGGTAGCTTGCTCACGCGGTTGACCTCATCCACGGCGCGGTCGGGATCGAGCATCGGAAGAATCGCCAGGACGACGAACCGGTCGGGATTGGCTTGGTGCGCAGCGACCGCGGCGTCGTTCCACGTCATGGCCAGCTTGTGTGAAAATTCGCCGTCCGCCCAGTAGACCATCGGCCCGGTGAGCGAAAGCGCCTGGACCGCGACGCCCTGCGCGTCCATATCGGCCAGGCGTTGCTTGAGATCGATGAATTTCGCAGGCAGCGGCCCGTTCGATTCGATCGGCGTCTTGAAGAAGAAGCCCTTGTCCGTCATGTGGAATTCGGTGTTGTAGCGCTGGCTCTCCGAATTGAACAAGTCGAAGTACGCCTGCGGGAAGTAGTGCGCATGAATATCGATTGGCCGCGCTCCGGCAGTCTTAAACGCGGGAAGGGCGGCGGGTTCAGCTTCAGCCTTCAGCGCTCCACTCACTCTGCTGAGCGAAGCGGCCGCTGCGGCGAGGCCGCCTTGCAGAATCGTACGGCGCGACACACCGGAATGAGGATGGCAGTCGCACGAGCCTTCTTTCTTCATGGCAGTCCTTCTGGGAGTGAAGCCCCGTTCCTCGCGGAATCGTACGCTTTTCCGATGGCCGGCACAACGAGTAGGACAGGCTTATAGCCTGTCGCCGTTCCGCCCGACGATTCGGGCTGGTCGCGCAGCCAAGTGCCGTGCTCCACTATGCGCAAACAAGATCGAAGAAATCGCCGAGATCATTTGGAACCCGACAGGCTCAAAGCCTCTCCTACTTGTGCGCGCTCCCCGCGGCCTGACTTGGGTTATCTTAGTAGCGATCATGGTTCGGGGAGAGATGAGCCCGAGGAACGCGCGCAGCGTCCAATCACAAGATGTCGATTCCCTGAGGGAGAGTTGAGATGATTCCAGATGTGCGCAAGCCATTCCTGATTCTGTTCTTGTCCGTAGCGCTCGCGGCGGTTCCGGCCGGCGGCCAGGAAGCTCCAAAGAAGACCGCGCCGCCGCCCACCGCTGCTGTCATCGTTCGACCCGCAGCCGCCGCACTCCCCACCATTAAGTACGAGAAATACGCGCTCCCGAACGGTCTCGAAGTGATTCTCTCGGAAGATCATCGCTTACCGCTCGTTTCCACCGACCTCTGGTATCACGTCGGCCCGGCAAACGAGCTCTCGGGGCGCACCGGATTCGCGCACCTCTTCGAACATATGATGTTCGAAGGCTCCAAGCACGTCCCCGGGAACGCGCACATTCGCTTTCTCGAAGGCGCGGGCGCATCCGATCTGAACGGGACCACGGACTTCGACCGCACCGATTATTTCGAGACGTTGCCCGCTAACCAACTCGAACTCGCGCTGTGGCTCGAATCGGACCGCATGGGCTATCTCCCCGACAGGCTGGATCAGGCCAGCCTCACGAATCAGCAGGACGTGGTCCGCAACGAGCGCCGCCAGAGCATCGAGAACAGCCCCTACGGAATCGTCGAAGAAGGCGTGTTTCACCTGCTCTTTCCCAAGGGCCATCCGTACTACGCGGACGTGATGGGTTCACACGCGGACATTCAGGCCGCGAAGCTCGAGGACGTGCGCAATTTTTTTAAGCTGTACTACGCGCCGAACAATGCCAGCCTGGCCATCGTCGGCGACATCGATCCGGCGCAGGTGAAGCAGCTCGTCGATAAATATTTCGCGCCGCTCAAGCGCGGCGCGCCCGTGCCGAAGATCACCGCCGTCACGCCGCCCATCACCGCCGAGCGCCGCGCCGTGATCCACGACGACGTAGAGCTGCCGCGCGTTTACATGGCGTGGATTACCTCGCCCATTTTTAAGCCGGGCGATGCGGACGCCGATCTCACCTCGGAAATTCTGGGCGGCGGGAAGTCGAGCCGCCTCTACAAGAAACTGGTTTACCAAAAGCAGATCGCCCTGGAGGTCAGCGCGTCGCAACAATCCCTGATGCTTGGCTCCGTGTTCGAGATTGTGGTGACCGCGCGTCCGGGGCACACGGCGGATGAGATGGAGAAGTCGGTCGACGAAGAGCTGGCTGAATTTCGCAAGAGCGGTCCCACCACCGTCGAACTCGAGCGCGCGCGCAACGGCACGGAGACCGGGATGATCGAGGGCCTCGAGCGCCTGGGCGGCTTCGGCGGAGTGGCGGATCGCCTGAACGAATACAACCATTACCTCGGCAACCCCGGCTACTTTCCGCAGGACGTGCACCGCTACGACGCCGCGACCACGGCTTCGATTCGCGCATTTGCGGAAAATCAGCTGAAGCCGACCGCGCGCGTGGTCGTCTACGGCATTCCCGGCAAGCCCGATCTCGGACCCGACGTGCCGACGCCGGAGAATCAGCAAAAGGGCCAGAGCACCGGCGGCGAGTCGGTCAATCCGGACGCGGCCTGGCGCGAGAATCCTCCGAAGGCGGGCCCGGAGCGTCCGCTCAAACTTCCGGAGCCTGACGTCTTCAAGCTGTTCAACGGGCTGAACGTGTACTACCACTACCGCCCGGAACTGCCGATTGTTTCGGCGGACCTGGTTTTCAACACGGGAAGCGGCGCAAATCCCGCGGACAAGCCGGGGCTGGCAAGCTTCACGGCAAACATGCTCCAGCAGGGAACCGAGAAGAGAAACGCAACGCAAATCGCGGATGAAGCCGCGCTCCTGGGGACAAGTCTTTCCTCGGGAGCGAGCATGGATTCGTCCACTGTGGGCGCGAGTTCGCTCGCCAAGAATTTCTCCGCCGTTCTCGATCTGATTTCGGACGTCGTGTTGCGTCCCACGTTTCCGCCGGACGAAGTCGAACGGCGGCGGGCGTCGCGCGTCGCCGCCTTTACCGACGAGCGCTCCGATCCCGAGACGATCGTTTCCCGAACGTCGGTTTCAGCGCTGTTTGGTCCGAAGAGCCCGTACGGGTACGACAACGAGGGGACGGAAGCTTCGATCAAGGCGATCTCACGCGATGACATGATGAATTTCTGGAAGACGAATTACGTGCCGAACAACGCGGCGCTGGTCGTGACCGGCAGCATACCGGCGAGCGATTTGAAGTCGTTGATCGAAGCGAAACTCGGCTCCTGGAAAAGCGGCACGATTCAACCCCCGCCAGTAGGAGCCGCTGAGGCCACGAAAGCGAAGGTGATCCTCGTGGACCGTCCAGGAGCGCAGCAGACCATGGTGCGCCTGGTGCAACGAGGTGTCCGCCGCTCGACGCCGGATTATGCGGCGCTTGAGGTGATGAATTCGGAGCTGGGAGGCGTTTTCTCGAGCCGCATCAACCTGAACCTCCGCGAGGAGCACGGCTACACCTACGGCGCCAGCACGTTTTTTATTTTTCGGCGCGCGATGGGATATTTCGTCGCCGGCGGGGGAATCCGCACGGACGTGACGGCGCCCGCGATCACCGAAATTCAGAAGGAAATTCAGCGGATGATCGACACACCGATGAAACCGGACGAGCTGAGCCTGGCCAAGGATTCCCAGGCGCGGTCGCTGCCCGGAATGTTTGAAACGAGCGGGGGAGAAGCGGGCGCGCTGGCCGAAATCTACATGTACAACCTGCCGCGCGACTATTTCTCGAATTTACCGGGGCAGCTGAACGCGGTGACGGCCGAGCAGGCGCAAGCCGTCGCCAAGAAGTATCTGCATCCGGAAGAGATGATTCTCGTTTGCGTGGGCGATCGGGCGAAAATCGAACCCGAACTGGCGAAGCTCAATCTAGGTGAAACTGAAATCCGGGACGCCGACGGAAACGTCGTTAAGTAGTAGCCCCCCGAAGTACTGTTGTCATTCTGAGTGAAGCGAAGAAACTCTCTGTTCTGACGTCTAAACCGAAGAGAGATTCTTCGCTGCGCTCAGAATGACAACTCTGGGTGGTTGTCTAGGTGGGCGCCAGTCTAAGTGGGTGTCACTCTAAGGGGTGTCAGTGCTCGATGCGTTCCATCGAGTACGGCTCCCGAATCAATTGCAGATTCCTCACGGCATGCCTGCGCAGGTCGCCGTTGAAGTTTTCCCACGCTCCCAACAACAAGAAGGGAATCACCGCAGCGAGGGCCCAGAGCTTGGCTCGGCGGGGCACCTTCGTCTCGGGCTCCCATCGGAAAAGTTGTGCTGAAATGATGAAAGCAATCAGCGCGCAGCCGCCGAGCGACGCCAGATATGAGCCGAGGTCCAGCAAATTGGCGTGGTCGATCATCGCGCGCTGCAGTCCGCTGACGAGGTACGTAGCCGGCAGGTACACGGCCACCTGCTGCACCATTTTCGGCAGCATTGGGAAGGGAATCGTCGCCCCCGAAATGAAGAGAAAGACGAACCAGATGATCTGATTGATGATCTGGGTTTCCTGCATGGTGTTCGTCACGCTAGCAACGATCAGGCCGAGCGAAGCGAACGTAACCGTTCCGAGCGTCACCAGAATGAAAACGGACAGCACGTTCCCGAGGCTGGCCATGTGGAACAGCGATCGCGAGATGTAGAACTCGATCGCAACCGTGGGCAGAGTCAGAATGTAGTTCGAGATCAGGCTCGAGCCGAGCATAGCGCTCGACCCCACCGGCGTCACACGGAAGCGCCGCAGAATCCCTTGCTCGCGAAACGTCACAAGCTGCACGCTCAAGCCCCAGAAGCTCCCCATGACGGTCAGCGCAAGCACCATCGCCAGCAAATAGGGCATTGCATCCGGCCCAAAGCGCCGGAACAGCTCCGCATAGCCGAAGAGAAACGCCAGCGGCATGATCAGGCTGAAAAAGAGAAACGCGCGATTCCGCATCGCGAGCCGCATACGGCTCACGGTGAGCGCCCAGGTATGGCGAAGGGCCTGCATCAATCGCGCAACCTTCTCCCGGTCAGATCGAGGAAGATATCCTCGAGCGACGGGGTCGAGATTTCCAGGCTCACCAGCTCATTGTTTTGCTCTTCGAGGTGCTTTACGAGCGCCACAATCGTTCGCGGTACGCGCGTCGAGTAGAGCAGGTAATCTTCAGCCTCGACGCGACATTCGGTCACGCCCTCGAGCTTGCTCAGCGCGCCGTTGGTTTCGGGCTTGGCCATGCGCACGGCGATTCGCGTCACGGCGCCGGAGCGCTCCTTCAGCTCGCGCGGCGTGCCGAGTGCGATCACTTTTCCGTGATCCACGATCGCCACGCGGTCGCACAGCTTCTCGGCCTCTTCGATGTAGTGCGTTGTGAGCAGGATGGTCTTCTTTTCCTTCTTCAACTCCACGATGATGTCGTAGATTTCGCGGCGCACCTGCGGATCAAGGCCGGCGGTCGGTTCGTCAAGGAAGACGACGCGAGGATCGTTCACAAGGGCCATGGCCAGGGCCAGGCGCTGCTTCTGTCCGCCGGAGAGCTGGGAGTAGAACGCCCGGCGCTTTTCCTCGAGCCCAAACCGCTTGAGCAGTTCCTGCGTGCCCCGGCGTCGCGGGTAGAAGCCGCCGAAGAGGTCCAGCGCCTCCTGGACGCGCATCTTGTCGGGCAGGGCAGTGGCCTGCAGCGCCGCCCCGATGGCGTATTTGAACTCCGAGCCGCTTTTCTGCGGATCGAGGCCGCAAACGCTGACGCTCCCGCCGTCCGGAACGCGCAGGCCCTCGAGAATCTCGACCGTGCTGGTCTTGCCGGCCCCGTTCGGTCCCAGGAGGCCAAAGACTTCGCCTTCGTTGACGGAAAAACTGACCCCGCGCAACGCTTCCACGTCGCCGTAACGCTTGGTCAGGTTGCTGACTTCAATCGCTGCCTCACTGAGCATGAGCCTTAATCTATAACACAATCGCGCCGATGCGCGAATGACGGCGCTGATGCTTTCTATCTGCCCGCTGGTCCGCTTTGGAGGCTTGTCTTGCGGTTTGCTTCGGAGACTTGCCTGACGGGGCTTGTTCCGGAGCGCCGGGCTTTCGGCCCGGCCGTAGTGGCGCGGAACAAACTGGCTTCAGCCACTGAAGCTATCTTCGGGGCCGGCCAACACACTTCAGCGGCTGAAGCCGGTTCCTCGGCAACGCATTTAGGCCGGGCTGGAAGCCCGGCCCTCCGAAACCGTTGCAGGCCTACGAAGATCAGGCCCGACTTCTCGCGTTTCGGTTGGGCTTTCTGACCGCTGACTTCTTGCCGGGATTCCACTCTTTCGATCTGTAATTCAAGATGCGCTTTTCGGCCAGCTGCAGTCCTTCCGATTCGAGCAGCTTTCTCTGCAGCGAGGCGTAGGGCTCGCGAATCAGCAACCGGCCTCCCGCGCCCACCACGCGGTGCCACGGCACACCCTGTCCGCTGGGACAGGCAGCCATGGCATGTCCGGCGGTGCGCGCTCCTCCGCGTAGGCGCAGGGCCTTCGCGAGCTGCCCGTAGGTGAGCACCCGGCCACGCGGAATCTTTTTCACCAGTTCGTATACAGGTTTCCAATTCATTGAATTTGCTTTCGGAATACGCCCGCCGAATAACTTGGCACTAAAGAACTAGCGGTTTGCCCCCTTCGAACCATGGCGCGACGCCGTTTTGTGAGGCACGCTTGCTGTCGCGCAATGAAAAACCAGCATCTAAATACTATAGATGTTTCTATCGTCGTCAAGCTCACGCGAGGAATTGCCGATAACGAGAGACGACGGGAGGCCAGGACGAGCGCGACGAAGCGTTCGAAGGAGAATTCATCATTAACTGATACGACGAAACTTTTGGAAATTCGCGGCGTCTAAATTGACAGGTGTAGTGGAAGAGACTTACACTACGTTAGATGTCGGAGCAAGGGAGCGCTTATGGCCTTTCTTCGCCGAAAAGGGAACACGTTCTACCTCGTTCATAACGTGCGCGAGGGTGACCGCGTCAAGCAGTTGCACCTGGCGAAGCTCGGAGAGCGCCCTCGAATTACCGACGATGTGGTGCGGCAGGTTTCCCGGTCGTATCCGTTTGTGGACGTCAACTGGAACGAACTGCGCGAGCAGGTCAACAACCGCATCGAGCTGTTCGATCCGAAATCGAATCAAATTCAAAAACTCGTTTCCACCCTGCGCAACCTCAACCTTGACCTGGCGGATCTTTTTCCGCCGCTCCTCGACGTTTCTCATGCTCCGGAAGCAGGGCAGGAAATCATAACGCAGCTCCGTCTGCTGCACTCCACCGTAGGAGTCAAACTCGATCAGTTTGACCGCGCTCCGTACCGGGGCGTGACCGCAGACCGGAAGTTCCGGTAGGAGAATGGCAATGATTACCAGCCGCCTAGCACAACAACAACTTGACCCCACACTGAGAAGTGTGGAGTCTCAAGAATTTCAAGCCGCCCTCAAGAGCAAGGTCGTGGGCCAGGAAGAGGGAGTGCGCGCGCTGGTAGACCTGTACCAGGTCTTCTGCGCGGGGATGAGCTCGACGGGCCGCCCGGTGGGGAACCTGCTGTTCCTCGGGCCGACCGGCTCGGGCAAGACGCGCATCGTGGAAGCCGCGGCGGAGATTCTGTTCGGAGATCCGCGCGCGGTGATCAAGGTGGATTGCGCGGAGTTCCAGCACTCGCACGAAATCGCCAAGCTGATCGGCTCGCCCCCAGGCTATTTGGGGCACCGGGAGACGCATCCGCTGATCACGCAGGAAGCCTTGGCGCAGTATCACAAGGAAGACCTGAAGCTGAGCTTCCTGCTGTTCGATGAAATTGAGAAGGCGTCAGACGCATTGTGGCAGTTGCTGTTGGGCATACTGGACAAGGCGACGCTGACCTTGGGAGATAACCGCCGCGTGGACCTGTCGCAGACGATGATTTTTCTGACGTCGAATTTGGGCGGGGGAGAGATCACGGAGCTGATGACGGGCGGAATGGGGTTCGTGCAGCCGAAGGATAAGGCGGAGGACCAGCTGGATCACAAGGTGGAGCGGACGGCGCAGGAAGCGGCGAAGAAGAAGTTTTCACCGGAGTTTATGAACCGGCTGGACAAGGTGGTGGTGTTCCATCCGTTGCGGCAGGAGCAGTTGGAGCAGATCCTGGAGATCGAGCTGGGGATGGTGCAGCAGCGGGTGCTGGATACGGGGCGAGGGCAGTTTCTGTTCCGGGTGACGCCTGCGGCGCGAGGATTCCTGTTGCA